>Ga0209710_1001240_pt1 | contig 20174 bp, 24 predicted proteins | sample ArcticOcean_MG_C_5_FD_187436 | JGI IMG/M metagenome (GOLD analysis project Ga0209710, IMG submission 187436) | Marine microbial communities from western Arctic Ocean - ArcticOcean_MG_CB4_138 (SPAdes) (version 2) | ecosystem: Environmental > Aquatic > Marine > Oceanic | place: Arctic Ocean...
AACGTCATTACAATCACATTAAGGACTTCAAAATTTGAGCCTCTTAGAAATTCTAATTTAAGTGAATGGTACAAGGTCTATCTAGAATTAAAAAAAATGAAATTTAGGCCGATTGTTATACCAGACTTTGATGATTATATGGGTGATCAAGATTTTGCTAAATACGATTGGGAGATATACGCCCCAGCAGTTATGGATATAGATTTAAGATTGGCTTTATATGAAAAATCAGCTGATAATCTTTGTATTCAAAATGGTACTTCTACACTCTTAATGTTTTCTGATTGCAGGTACCATATGTTTAAAATACTTACCGAGGAGGTATCAGCTACTTCTGCCAGTCATCTAAAAAGAACCATAGGTATTGATATTGGAGAACCACTTGCTTTTTCTACTACTGATCAGCAGTGGATTTGGGAAAATGATGATGCGGATAAGATTCTAAAGTTTGTAAATATATAATGAAATTATGTCTAAAATTAAACGTAAAAATATAGTCTAACTCAATTCGTGTATATGTTAAAATTTCAACGTTTATTTTATAAGGTTTATTAATTTTGATTAACCAAATCATTGAGGTATTACCAGAAGTAACTATGCATCATTCTAGATGCAGTAATCTATATAAAATTTTAGATAATGCCGCAAAGACATGTGTAAAAAATAGTAAGCTATCTTCAGAAGATAATACAGCAATCAATATTGGTAATTTTGGAAGCTTAATATTTCCTTATTTTAAAATGGGGGCAATTGATTCTTTAGATTTATTTGGCTTAGACGAACTTATTATTTTCAGTTTTTATTGGGCAAATCGTAATCGCTATAAAGCTACAGCTGATATTGGAGCTAACCTAGGTATCCACAGCATTATGATGAGTCGTTGTGATTTTGATGTTGTTGCTTATGAGCCAGACCCCACACACCTTAAAATTTTAAAAAGAAATTTAGATTTAAATGCCATAAAAAATACTAAAGTCGAGGAAAAAGCTGTTTCTGATAAACCTGGAAAATTAGAATTTATTAGGGTATTAGGTAACACTACCGGTAATCACTTAGCCGGAGCCAAGCCCAGTCCTTATGGGGACCTTGAAACTTTTGAGGTTGATGTTGAAAGCATTGAAGTTATTATGTCAAATTCTGATTTCGTAAAGATAGATGCAGAAGGACAAGAAAAAGTAATCCTTTTAGCTACCAATTCTAAACATTGGGAATCAACAGATGCAATTGTTGAGGTTGGTACATCTGACAATGCATTGGCTATATTTAATCATTTCAATTCATTAGGGGTTAACTTATTCTCTCAAAAAATAAATTGGAAAAAAGTTATCCACCTTGATGATATGCCTGTAAGTTACAATGAAGGTAGCTTGTTCATTAGTACAAAACTAACTATGCCTTGGTCTTAATAAAATTAAGCTAAACGATTACTTATTACTTAAAGTAGCCTAAGAGGTATAATTTTGTTATGAAGCTACCATCTATAATTTTTTTTATGAGTAGAATCTAATTGGACAATATCTTTATAATAGGAAGTAATTCGTTTTCTGGGGCTACCTTTTCAGAGTATGCATTACAAAAAGGGGTAAATGTCACAGGCATTAGTCGTTCCAAAGAATCTAACAGTGCTTTTTTACCTTATAAATGGAGCGAGCAAAGTAAATTTAATTTTCACTTATTAGATATAAATAAAAATTTAAAAGAAATTATTGTTCTTGTAAATGATCTGAAGCCATCATATATAGTTAATTTTGCAGCTCAAAGTATGGTTGGAGAGAGCTGGTTATCTCCTGCTGATTGGTTTATGACAAATGTGGTTTCAACTATAAAGCTCCATGACGAGCTTAGAAAATGTGAATTTTTAAAACGTTATGTTCATATTTCTACTCCAGAAGTCTATGGTTCTTGCAGTGGTTTTGTGGATGAGAATTTTCGGTTTAACCCTAGTACTCCCTATGCAGTTTCAAGGGCAGCAGCGGATATGAGCTTACAAACTTTTTATAATGCATATAAATTTCCTGTGGTGACAACTCGTGCGGCTAACGTTTATGGTCCAGGGCAACAACTATATCGAATTATTCCGCGCACTATTCTCTATATTTTACTTGGGAAAAAAATACAGTTACATGGTGGTGGTGTGTCCACTAGATCTTTTATACATATGGACGATGTATCAAACGCTACCTGGAAAATTATGGAGCAAGGGAAAATTGGGCACACTTACCATATATCGACTAATGAGATAATTTCAATTCGAGATTTAGTTGAGCGTATCTGCATAAAATTAAATGTAAAATTTAAGGATCACGTTGAAATAGTAGGAGAACGAGCAGGGAAAGATTCTGCATACCAACTTGATAGTGCCAAGTTAAGGGAAGAAATGGGATGGAAGGATCAAACTGATCTAGAACAAGGATTAGATGAATGTATTTCATGGGCCAAAGAAAACTTTGAGGTTTTAAAAAAAGAAATATTTGATTATCAACATAAGCCGTAAAAAAATAGGAGAAGTATGGGACAAGAAATAGATTTATTAGAAAATTATCCAAAAGCAAAGCGTAATTTAGAAGAACGGCTTTCATCTAAAAATGAGGCAGATAGATCTATTGCTAGGAAATTTGGTCGTGAATTTTTTGACGGGGACAGAAATCATGGTTACGGCGGATTTAACTACATGCCACGATTTTGGCAACCAGTGATGCCAACCTTTAAACAATATTGGAATTTAACAGAGAAATCTTCTTTATTGGATGTAGGTTGTGCTAAGGGCTTTATGTTGCATGATCTTACAACGCTAATTCCTCGTATAAACGTCAAGGGAATTGATATTTCTGACTATGCAATTGAAAATGCTATAGACGATATGAAACCTCACTTACAGGTTGCTAATGCAACGCAACTTCCTTTTCCTGATAATGCTTTTGATGCAGTTGTCTCTATCAATACCATACACAATCTTGAGCGCGAAGAATGTGGAAAGGCATTACAGGAAATAGAGCGTGTTAGTCGTGGTAAATCATTCATTACTGTTGATGCCTATCGAAATAATGAAGAAAAAGAACGAATGTATGCCTGGAATTTAACTGCAAAAACTATTATGTCAGTTGATGAGTGGATCAAGTTCTTTAAGGATGTAAATTATAATGGGGACTTCTTTTGGTTCATCCCATAAATTCAAACTCCATTGAAAATTCTCTAAATCTATTTCATCAAATGTATCGAATAAGGATGGTTGAAGAAGAAATTTCTCGTCGCTACCCCGAAGGTAAAATGCGCTGCCCAGTACATTTATCTACGGGACAAGAATCTATTCCAGCTGCATTTTCCCTATCCATTAAAAAAAATGATTTCGTTGTTAGTACTCACCGTGGACATGCTCATTACTTAGCAAAAGGTGGGAATTTAAATGCTATGATTGCTGAAATTTATGGAAAAGAAACCGGCTGTTCTAAAGGCAAGGGAGGTTCTATGCATCTAATTGACCTTAATGTAAATTTCATGGGGACCTCAGCGATTGTTGGAAATAGCATACCTGTTGGAGTGGGTTTAGCTCTTTCTGCTCAACTCAAAGGCACTGATCAGATTAGCTGTATTTTTTTAGGTGATGGCGCAGTCGAGGAAGGTGTTTTTTATGAATCAGTCAATTTTGCAGCTATTAGGAAATTACCTGTCCTTTTTATTTGTGAGAATAATTTATACTCCGTCTATAGTCCCCTTACCGTTAGGCAACCAGAAGGTAGGAGTATAGCCAAGATGGTAAAAGCCATAGGACTTGAAACAGGAACGTGTAATGGAGACGACATTTATTCTAGCCAAAAATTAATGCAGCAGTCGGTTAATAAAGTTCGATCAGGTAAAGGTCCCTGCTTTCTTGAGTTTTCAACCTATCGCTGGCGAGAACATTGTGGGCATGATTTTGATAATAACCTAGGTTATCGCTCTGAGAAGGAATTTTTAGAATGGAAAGCTAAGGATCCTTTACTAAATTTAGAAGAGAGTTTACACAAGGCTGGAAAAGATTTAAGTAAGAAGGTTGACTCAATAAAAGCATCAATTAATTCCGAGGTAATAGCAGCATTTGAATTCGCAGAATCGTCAAAATTTCCAAATCAGTTAGAGGCTTATCATGAAGTTTACGCAAAAGAAGAGTTACCTAAATGACACAAAAAACTTTTTCAGCAGCCATTAATGAAGCTTTGCATGAAGCCATGCAGGCGGACCCAACTGTGATTTGCTATGGCCTGGGGGTTACTGACCCCAAAGCAGTATTTAATACTACTTATAATCTAGAGAAGCAATTCGGAGTAGAGCGTGTATTTGATATGCCAACCTCTGAAAATGCCATGACAGGTGTAGCAATTGGAGCAGCGCTCAATGGAATCAAATCAGTCGTGACTCACCAACGTATCGATTTTTTTCTCTTAGCAATGGATCAGCTTGTTAACGGGGCAGCTAAATGGCACTACATGTTTGGAGGCCAATGCTCGGTACCTATCACCATTCGCTTAATTATTGGTCGTGGCTGGGGTCAAGGACCCACTCACTCTCAGAACCTACAGGCTTGGTTTTCCCATATTCCCGGTTTAAAAGTAGTTATGCCAACCACTCCAAAAGATGCAAAAGGCATGCTTCTTGCGTCTATTTTTGATCCCAATCCAGTAATTTTTTTGGAGCACCGCTGGCTACATAACACTTTAGGTGAAGTGCCTGATGGAAATTTCAGAGTTCTTTTAGGTAAAGCAAAAATAGTTAAAGCTGGAGCTGATATAACGTTAGTTGCCATGTCCTATATGACAGTAGAAGCAATTCATGCGGCAAATTACCTAGAAGGAAAAGGAATTATTTGTGAGGTTATTGATTTGCGAACAATCAAACCCCTAGACTGGGAAACAATCATGAATTCTGTCACCAAGACTGGACGAGTATTAGCCCTTGATTCGGGTTTCACAACAGGCTCTGTCGCAGGCGAGGTAATAGCACGAGTAGCAATGGAAAAGTTTAGCGCCCTTAAATCAGCACCTCAACGGTTAGCAATGCCAGATGTTCCCGAACCAACCAGCCCTGCTCTTACTAAAGGGTTTTATGTGCGTGCTGCGAATATAGCTGAAAAAGTTATAGAAATGTTTGGTAGAGACACGACTGACGTAAAAAAAGATTTGTCAGAGCCATCGCCGCATGATGTCCCGGGAGAATGGTTTAAAGGACCTTTTTAGTATTAGAAATACTAAATTAATTACAAAGTATTTACTCATGTCAAACACTTTTTCTGAAACAACATTTGAATAAAAAATCACTTATAATAAAGATTAATAAAGTTAATAAAGTTAATGAAGTTAATGAAGTTAATGAAGTTAATGAAGTTAATGAAGTTAATGAAGTTAATGAAGTTAATAAAGTTAATAAAGTTAATAAAGTTAATAAAGTTAATAAAAAAGATTAAAAAAATTTACTTACTAGGAAGCTTATGAACTTAAATATAAAAGGTAAACGGGCTTTAGTAACTGGAGCTGGCAGAGGTATTGGTCGTGCAATTAGTAGCGCCTTAGCCAATGAAGGTGTAAAAATAGTTTGTGTGTCACGGACAAAATCAGATATCGATGAATTAATTCAAAGTCTTGGTGGAACTTCCGCTGGTCATCTAGGGATAGCTATGGATTTAATACCCCTATCAGCATCAAATGAATTACTAGAAAAGATTAAAAATTTTGGTCCTCTTGACATAGTTGTCCATAATGCGGGTGGAGCCCTTGATATTACAAATGCATTCTGCTCAGTAGAAGAATGGCGAAAAGTTTATCGTTTTAATTTTGAGATTGCGGTTGAGCTTAATGGACTAATCCTACCAGGCATGCAAAAACGTAAATGGGGTCGTGTCTGTCATATTTCCTCAATATCATCTATGGAAAACCATGGTACTGTCCCATATTGTTCAATGAAAGCTGCGTTAACTGCATATACGAGAAGTATGGGCGGAGTTCTAGCCCCAGATGGAGTAGTTATGTCAGCCGTTTTACCTGGAGCTGTTTTTACCGAAGGTGGTTTTTGGGATGAAACATCACGGAATCGTCCAGAACATCTTCATAAATACTTAACAGAGCGACAACGAATTGGTAGGCTTGGACAGCCAGAAGAAATTGCTAATCATGTTACTTTTCTTTGCTCAGAATTAGCTTCATTTAATACAGGTAGTATTGTGCCTATAGATGGTGGCCAAGGAAGGGGATATTTCGGACAATGACAAATGTAATTAAAAGTACTAGTAACACCCTCAATAAAGATTTAAGAAAAAAAATTGTTGACATGGTTATTGCCGGACAAGATGGGCATATACCTAGTGCATTCTCTATTCTTGATATCATTACATTACTTTATCGTGACATTCTAAATTTTGATTCAAAAAATCCTGAATGGTTAGACCGAGATTACTTTATTTTATCTAAAGGACATGGTTGCTTGGCGCTTTACGTTAATCTTCATCGTCATGGCTTTATTACTGACAATGATATCGAAATGTTTTGTAAACAAGGCGGTATATTAGGAGAGCACCCAGATCGAACTAAGGTGCCAGGGGCAGAAGCTTCGACTGGCTCATTGGGTCATGGTCTAAGTTTTTCCGTTGGTATTGCTTTAGGTCTAAAGATACAGAGGAAAAATAACAGAATGATTGTTTTGCTCGGAGACGGTGAATGTCATGAAGGAACTGTCTGGGAGGCAGCAAATGTTGCTAATAATAAAAAGCTGGGGAATCTATGCGCAATTGTTGATTGGAATCAGTCTGCAATGCAATTATTACCCGAGGATGATATGCCGAAAAAATGGGCAGCTTTCGGTTGGAGTGTTCAAGTTGTTGATGGGCATAATGAAGAAGAAATTATTCAAGCCTTCCAAAAGGTAAATTTTAATCAAGATGGAACTCCTGCAGTAATTATAGCTAAAACAATTAAAGGTAAAGGCGTTCCATTCATAGAAGGTCATGGAATTTGGCACCACCGGATTCCTAACCAAGACGAGTACAAAAAAATCATGGAGGCACTAGCATGACAAAAACTACACGTCAGCAATTTGCCGATACAATGCTTGAATTAGGAAAAGAGAATAATGATCTTGTTGTTATGGTTGGGGATATTGGTCATGGTATCTTAAAGCCATTTTCTGAAGCTTGTCCAGGTCGCTATTATAACATTGGTATTTTAGAGCCAACTATGGTTGGATTAGGTGCTGGTCTATCCGCCGTAGGTCTCTGTCCTGTAATTCATACAATTGCTCCTTTTCTTATTGAACGCTCATTTGAACAAATTAAATTAGATTTTTGTTACCATGCACTTTCGGGAAATATTGTTACAGTTGGGAGTGCTTTTGACTATTCAAACTTAGGTGTGACACATCATTGCTATGGAGATTTTGCCTTATTAAAAACACTACAAAATACTGAAATATGCTTTCCGTCAAGTCCAGTAGAATTTGATCAGCTGTTTAAGCAATCCTATCAAAATAATAAACTAACTGTTTATCGCATTGCAGGTGAATCACATGGCGTTGAGTTTAAAGCTCAGGATATTATCTACGGTAAAGCAATTTGTGTGGAAGAGGGAACTGATATAACGATTGTTGCTACAGGTCCACAGCTCAGAACAGCACTTGCTAGTGCTGAATATTTATTATCTAAAAAAATTAAAGCCGAGGTAATATATGTGCATACAATTCGGCCTCTAGATACTAAACTTATTCGAGCTAGTGCCGAAAAAACAAAAAAAATTGTAGTTATCGAGGAGCACATGCGCTCTGGTGGTTTGGGTGACGATATTTTGCGTGCAACTTATGATATTCAAGGATTAAAGTTTCACTCTACTTCTATCCCAGATAAATTTGTTACTGGCTATGGAACATATGAGCAACTTTGCGAATCGTGTGGCCTTACTCCCGAAGCAGTAATAAATTCCATTGAAAAATGGTTTGATGGTGAAATCAAAAATTAAATTAGATAAAAAACTATTACAAACAGGACATTCTAGTATTCTAGGCTGCTGGGATAAATCACTACCTGGAACCCAACTTGGGACTTTATTAATTTTTTTAGCTGAATGTCAATTAGTGGCTAGTACGAGTAAAGCAAATAATATAGATATTGCACTAGATGCCTCATCTCATAAAATAAAAAATATTTCAGAAGGTCAATTTAGACTCTTAAACAACAATGATGAGATTGATGCTGCTTTAACTGTTTTTAACGGTATGGATACTATTAAAAAAATATATATTTGTGGAGGAAGGTCCGGCATACAAGCTCTATCCTTGTCATTAAAAGACACGCATTTAATATGGGGATTAAATAAGCAAACTTATGACTCAACAGTATATATTCAAGAGCTGTATAAACTAACAGGAAAATTACAGCCACTTAAATTCAAACCAGAGCTGCAAGTATGGGCATACAAAGCAATACAGGAGAAACATGAAAAATTTCCTGTTGTTGCCCTCCATCTTAAGCAATTAATGGATTGGAAAGGCACAAATCCAATAAGCTTAGCCAATAATTCTGCCTGGTATAAGTTCTTGTCTATAGCCGCTTCAAGATACAACATTAAATTTATTGTTCTTGGTGACGATCCACTTGATATAAACATCAAAAATCTACCAAATGTTATTCTCGCGAATGAAATGGGTGCTAAAACCTTCGTACAACATTTAGCTCTACTTTCGGAATGTGTCGGTTTTATGGGTATGATGAGTTCTATATCTAACCTAGCTCTCTTTTCTAATATGCCATATGTTGTTTTTAAAAATCCCGAGCATCATAAAAATGAGATGGATGAAGAAATTGGATTAAAAAATTATTATACTTTTGCAACAAAATTTCAAAAAGTTTTACGCGTACACGAGACAGTAGATTTATTATTATCTGAGTTTTCAGCGATGCCATTTATTAAAACTAGGAGTTAATCATGTCTAACAATTCAAATCGTTTGTCGAATAAAATCTGTTTAATTACCGGAGCTGCTCGTGGAATTGGCCTAAACATTGCCAGAGCGATGGGTAAGGAAGGCTGCATGCTTGCAATATCTGATATCAATGAAAAAATGCTAAGCCATGCTAAAGAAAAACTACTAAAAGATGGGTTGCATGTTGAGGTATTTCCAGCTGATCTAGCATTAAAAGGTGAGCCGAAACGTTTAGTTAATAAGGTAGTTGGAAAATTCGGTAAATTGGATGTGGTTGTAAATAATGCACGTGCAGGCGAAAAATATTCTGTTGAGAATGAGTCTGAGGATAACTGGGATTTGTCACATAACGTTAATCTTAAGTCCACCTTCTTCTTGGCACAAGCCGCAATAGAGTTCATGCCTAAAGATAGCTCAATTATCACAATTAGCTCAGTAAGTGCATCGTTGATTTCAGAAAATAGCCCAAGCTATCATATATCAAAAGCAGGACTATCACATTTAACTCGTTATTTAGCTGTATTCTTGGGTAAAAAAGGAATTCGTGTTAATTCAGTAAAACCTGGCTTTATCATACAGGATGAACATAGAACTAAATATTTAGCAACAGGAGCCAAACAAGAAAAATATAGAGCAGCTACGGAGTCACTGCACCCCCTGGGAACTGGCCCAGGTTATTCTGATGACGTCGCTAATGCGGTAGTATTTTTAGCCTCACAAGAAGCTAAATTTATTACAGGGCAGGAAATTGTAGTCGACGGTGGGATGACAATTCAAGACCCAACTAAAATTCTTTTTTCTTATGCTTTATAAAAAATTAAATCATCTCAATACGAATATTTCTAAAATCTGTCTCGGTGGAAATATATTCGGTTATTTGGCTGATCAGACACAAACAATAAAACTAATAAACCAAGCAGGTGACAATGGCATAAACTTTATAGACACAGCTGATACCTATAGTGAGGGTATTTCAGAAACCTACATTGGCAATGCATTAAAAAAAAATCGTCACAAGTGGATTATCGCCTCCAAGTGTGGGCTTAACAGTCATCAAGCAACAAATGGACTTGGGAGCAAACACTCTATTATTCAAAAGCTAGATGGCAGTCTAAAAAGACTAAAAACAGATTATATTGACATATATCAAATGCATGGCTTTGATAAAAATACACCGCTTGAAGAAACCTACTCAACCTTAAGTGACTGTATAAAATCAGGTAAAATTCGGTCTATTGGCATATCAAATTATTCCACAGAACAGATTATAGAAACAACAGAGTGTATTAAAAAAAATAATTTTTCCCCTATTGTTTCAGCTCAATGTAACTTTAATCTCCTTAATCAGAATGCTATTCATAATTTATTTCCTACTTGTAATCAGCATGGAATTTCTGTTCTAGCATATGGTGTATTAGCAAGAGGAATCCTTGGAGGTGCCTACGGAAAAAATCTTCCAATTCCAGATGATTCAAGAGCTAAAATTAGTGACAGCATTGAGTCAGACTTAACTCCAGAAATTCTTGAAATTATTACAAAATTAAAATATCAATCAAAAAAAATTGGCATTTCATTACCTATTTTATCAATATCATGGGCCCTTAGTTATTCAACTTTAGCCTCGGCAATTATAGGAATAAAAAATATAAAACATCTAGAAGGTGTAGTAGCAGCAGCAAATAAAAAAATAGATACTTCAATTTTTACTGATTTAGTTAAGATTTCAAGCTACTCATGGAATGGCAAAAATTTATCTATGAATGCATAAGGATAAATTAGAAGCTAGATCCTGGTACTGGTGATAATAACGGATAAAAAAATCTCAAATTAAATTATTACTAAAACTTAAATCACATCTCTAGTTCAGGGGTCTGTTTGAAGTATATGCTCATTAAAACATGATAAAATTATGTGAAATTTTAAGAGGTGGAAAACAATGAGCTTAAATGTTTATTATGACTTAAAGTATGCTCCAGCAACATTTGACTTCGCTCACTTTTTAAGTTTCAGCAATGCAGTTAGGCAGGACCTAAAGTCTAATGATATGTCCATAAATATAATATGTGAGCAATTTAGGCAAAAAAGCACTCGCGATAAATTGCTAGAAGTTAGTGAGCGAAAATGGCGAGTCAATCACATATTACTTAAGCTAGCTAACTTAATTCCAGAAGTTTCCTCAGTAACTGTAAATTCGGGCTATTTATCTGAAAAGAAAATACCATCATTCCCCATAGGATATCCACCTCACCCGGGTGATAAAGAATATACGATTCCTTATTCAGGGGCGTATCTTAGGCACTTTTATGATTCGAAACATATCAACCTAAGGCCCTTCAGGGCTTCTGAGCAAGCAAAAAACTACATAAATAATCTATTCAGGGATGATGTAATTACAATAACTCTTAGAAATTCAGAATATCAACCTAAAAGAAATTCTAATTTAGAGGAGTGGTATAAAGTTTATCAAGCAATCAAAAAAACTAGATTTAGGCCAATTGTTATTCCTTGCTTTGAAGACTGCATGAAAAATAAATCTTATGCTAAATATGATTGGGAAGTATGGGAACCAGGATGTACTGAAATAGATTTAAGATTAGCTCTTTACGAAAAATCACATGACAATCTATGTATTAATAATGGAACATCAACTGTACTGATTTATTCTAATTGTAAATACCATATGTTTAAACTGCTAACTGATGGCTATCCGACCACTAAACCTGAATTTTTGATGCAAGAGTACACATTTGAAATGGGAGAATCACCAATTTTTAGTTCTATTAACCAACATTTTATTTGGGAAGACGATACTGCTATTAATATTTTAAAGCATCTTGATATATAAATTAATTACATCGAAGAGAAATAAACATGAAAACCAAAACTACATGCAACATTTGCTCAAAGGAAGATTTAATTGAATTAATTAACATGCCGAAAATGCCACTAACAGGCTTATTTTTAAACGAAAAAAATTTAGATGACAGCTTATTTGACCAAGCATTTAATTACTGTAAGCATTGTGGGCATGGTCAATTAAAGAATGTATTGCCTCAAGAGGTTATTTACGATGATAGCTACGATCATAGAACATCAAAAAGTCAAATGTCTAGGTCTTGTAATGAGTTTTTTCTAAAAACAATAAATAGTGTAACTGGAGATAAAATTTTTAAGCAGGCTTTAGAGATCGGTTGTAATGATTTATTTTTAATCAATGAATTAGCTAGTAAGGCAAAAAATTTAGTTGGGATTGATCCTATTTGGAAGGATAAAGACTTTATAGTGGATGAAAAAATATCGATTTATGGTAAATTTATCAATGAATTAGATGAATCATTTTTTCCCCATCGTCCAGATCTTATCGTATCATCACATACTTTTGAACACATCGATGAAATTTACGAACAATTCGTAAAATTAGTTGATTTAGCTGCTGATGATTGCATGTTTTTTATTGAGGTTCCAAGTCTCGATATGACGATTAAAAATAGAAGATTTGATCACATATTTCATCAGCATTTACAATACTTTTCATATTCATCAATGAAATATCTTGTTGACCGCCTTGGCTGTGAATTTATAGGGAGTAAATATAATTATTCATTGTGGGGTGGTACCCTTTCATTCTGGTTTAAAAAAAATAACTGTGCAAGTAATGAAAAATTAAATATAAAACCAATTCCAGAAAAAATAATTTCAGATAACTTTAATACGTTTAAAAAATCACTTCAAGAATCACTAAAACAACTCTTATCTTATGAAGAAAAAGTTATTGGGCTTGGGGCCGCTCAAATGCTTCCAACAATCGGATACCATATGGAATCTAATCTAGATTTTATATGTAAAATTTATGATGATGATGAAGATAGGATTGATAAATATCTTCCCTATATTTCTCCACAAATCCAAAAATTTACTTCAGACGATATATCAGATTCTATTATTTTAATAACTGCTCTTGATAGCACGAAGCCATTATTAAAAAAAATATTAGCTCATGAACCGAGGCGAATTTTTACATTAACAAATGTTATTTAATTATATTTATTTATACAAAATGGACTGATCATGAATCTTGATTTAAAGGGTAAAATTGCAATTGTTACAGGTGGAAGTAAAGGAATTGGACGTGAAATTTCTTTGGCACTAGCTGCGGAGGGTGTTCGTGTCGTTATTGCTGCACGTGGAATAGAAGCAATTGATGAAGTATGTCGTGCTATTAAAGAAACTGGGGGCGAAGCTATTGGTATGCAAGTTGACATCACATCGGGAAAAGAAGTTTCTCAAGTTGTTCAGAATGTATTAAAAAAGTATGGAGGACTTGATTTTCTTGTTAACAATGCTGGTGGTGCACCAAAATTTGGATCGCTGCAGGATTTAAATGAATCTGATTGGCTTGATTCTTTCAAACTTAATGTAATGGGTTGTGTAAATTTTGTTAAAGCATGCGAGGCTGCACTTTTAAAATCTAAACAGGGACGAATTATAACAATTTCTTCGATTAGTGGTTTGCAACCAGGTAATTACAATCCCCATTACTCATCAAGTAAAGCTGCAACAATAAACTTATCAAAACATCTGGCAAATTTATATGCTGAAAATGGCATTTGTTGTAATGTAATATGTGCTGGACCAGTTCACTCCAATTCATGGAATGAAAATGTTTCGGACCTAGCCGCTAGAAGAAATATTTCGTTTGACCAAGCTTTTTCTGAAACTGAAAATCGAGAAATAGCAAAAATTCCGTTGGGACGAGTAGGCAATCCAGAAGATATTTCATCAATAGTTTCTTTTTTACTTTCTAAAAATGCAAAATGGATTACGGGGTCATGTTTTCACGTTAGTGGTGGAAAATACTCTGCTATTTCATAATAAAATTTACTTGAATAATTGGATCCTGAATGATTAAAACTATTAATGCTGCAGTTTTGGAAGAGCTTAATCAAGACTTAGTGATAAAAGAAATAGAGCCTAGCACACTTCTTTTTGGTCAGGTTTTGGTCAAGGTTATGTTTAGTGGAGTTTGTCGTAGTCAGATTATGGAAGTTAGGGGTGGAAGAGGAGTCGACAATTGGCTGCCTCACCTACTAGGTCATGAAGGCTCAGGTATTGTTCAGGAAATTGGCGAAGGGGTTACTAAAGTAATGGTTGGGGATGAAGTAATTCTAGGCTGGCTTAAGGGCGAAGGAGTAGAAGCTCCCGGAGCAAAATATAAATGTAGCAATCAAATTATTAACTCAGGTTGTGTAACAACTTTCTCTAATTACTCTGTTGTTTCAGAGAATAGATTAGTTAAAAAACCACAATCTCTTGCTTTAGATGCAGCTGTTCTTTTTGGGTGCGCTCTTCCTACGGGGGCAGGTATGGTATTGAATGAGCTAAAACCATCAACTGATTTATCAGTTATTATTCTTGGTTTAGGTGGAATCGGTCTTTCTGCACTAATGGCACTAAAAGCACTCGAAGTTAAAATGATTATAGCCATAGATAATTCTAATGAAAAATTAGAATTAGCAAAAAAATTAGGTGCAACGCATACTTTTAATTCAAAAGATAATGGTTTTGAAAATAAAATTCTTCATTTAACGGATGGTGGTGCTAATAGATGTGTGGAATCCGCCGGACAAATAGCCACTATTGAATTAGGATTTTCATTGATTCGAAACAACGGCGGAAAAATTATTTTTGCTTCTCACCCACCCAACGGTGAAAAAATAAAAATATCCCCTCATGAGCTAATTTCTGGAAAATCAATAGCGGGTAGTTGGGGTGGCGCAACTAATCCTGATCAGGACATACCAGTAATGTATGATTTATTTGTGAAGTCTAATGCTCCATTAGATACCTTAATAACTAAAAGATATAAGTTGAAGCAGATAAATGAAGCTCTAGATGATTTAGAGGCTGGGCGAGTCTTCCGTCCCTTGATAGTTATGGAACATTAAGAATTAGCTTTTTGATATGTTTCAGGCGTTCCTATATCAATAAATAATTCATGAGTTTCGTATGTATAAATACGACCCATTAAACGATTAAGTATTTCTGTACTGAAATCTTCTACGTAAGATAGTTCTTTTTTTATCATCTCTAATAATTCAGCAGATAATATATAGATAGCTCCATTAGCTAAATTTCCTGGAGGATTAGACACTTTTTCATAAAATTTAGTTACTACTCCCTGATGGTTTAATTCAACAATTCCACATGATGTTGGATTATTAGTACGAAAAGTCATCATCGTTAGTAAGCATTCCTTTGGTCTATTTTTGTGAGCGCTAACAAAAGCATTAAAATCAGCCATACAATAATTATCAGAATGTATTAACAAACCATCCCCACCTTGAAAAAAATCTAAATTTTTAATTAATGTTCCAGCCGTTCCCATAAGAACTAACTCATTTGCTATTGTTACATAGTTGTTATGCTTACTATCCCTAATAAAGGCCTCAACCTGACTTGATAGGTAGTGAGTATTAACAAGAAATGGACCTAAATTAAATTCGACTAATCGAGTTAACCAAATGTCTAAAAGTGGCACTCCTTTTATTGGAACTAGGCATTTTGGGATATCTTTAGTTAGCGGCATTAAACGCTTACCAAATCCAGCTGCTAGAAGTATTGTCTTCATTTTAAATTTTAATAGGATTATGAAAAAATCTATATATTTTTTAATGTTATTTAATTTAGGACTTGAAGAAATTCATCTAAACTTAAAGGTGTATTTCCAATACGTCCAACTTGTAATGCTGCAGCTAAAGATCCAAGGCAAGCTGCTTCCCATATATCTGCTCCACATGCCATTGCCATAGCACTCGTAATTAATAGCGAATCGCCTGCACCTGCTTCGTCTTTGACCGCAGTATTAAGATTTGTTATTCTATCTGTTGATCTACCAGCCTTATCTTCTCTTGTATAAATTAGTAAACCTTCCTCGCCTAGCTTAAGCAAGATATTTTTTGCAGAAGATTCTTGCCTTAAACGTTCAGCTAAAACTATTAGACCATCTTCATGGTTACGTGTACTAATTCTAGCTTCTCGCTCAGTTGGAGTCAGAAGGTCCATATTTTTAAATCGGCTAATATCACCAACCTGAGAAGATGACTGGCTGTCAGCAGCAACAAATAATTTATGATTTTTGGTAATGTTCATAATATCATTTACTAAGGACTGAGGAAGGCAACCATAATTAAAATCTGAAAATACTAATAAATTTTTATCCTCGATTCCCTTCTTTATTAATTCAATCATTTTATTTTGATGAGATATAGATATAGCCCCTTGGTAAAGATGGCTGACTCTCAATAAACTTTTATTTTTACTCCTATAGCGCTGCTTTAGGGTGGTAGGTCGACTCTCATCGATAAGTAATGATGTATTTACTCCATTATTAGAAAGGCATTCAAGAGCGTAGTTTCTAGATTCATCGTCGCCTGATACTGAAATAAAATCTACGGATGCCCCAAGACTTGAAGCATGTGATGCAACAATTCCAGCTCCACCAATAAATTTTTGAGAGTCTACCGGAGTTACTACAATAGATGGGTCTTCATGTGACATTCCCAAGGCATGGCAGGTAATATATTCATCTATGATCAAATCACCAATTACACAAATTTTTAATTCTGCGAATTTTTTTAAGCGGTTTATAAGCTTTTCTTTGGTTAGATTGTGTTGTTTTAAATATTCATTAGGCAATGAAATTGAATGAGCATCAATTTCTTTTATATCCTTTTTGATTAAGTCTACTGATGAAAAAAACGTCTCTCCAGAACTAAATAACAGTAGACCACCATATGACTGGACTGCCTCTAATTCAGGGTTTTCAAGTAATTCATGTTCTTTTCCTTTAACTACAATATCAGGCTGAATACGATTAATAATTTTGTTAATTGGCTCATCCGAGATAAATGATTCACTCACCAAATTATGACTCTGTATTGCCTCTAAACGAAGATTTTCAGGTATGTGTGCATTATTACCTGCCTGCTTATCAGATTCTATAACTACAATAAGTTTACTACCAGATTTTTTAGCAAATTTTAGAAGTCGCATATGTCCGGGATGAAGAATATTAAAGATTCCAGAAACTAATACTGTAGAGTTTTTTGGCATATTATTTTTCAGGACGATTGATATATAACCATTGCATAAGCATATGGCCAACAATTATTTGAAGATCCTCTGCAATCTGCATATCGTCAATTGGGAAGTGAATAGGTACATCGACAATATCCTTACATTTACCTCCACTATAGCCCAACACAGCGAAAGATTTTATCTGCATTTTTTTAGCCTGCTCAACAGCAAGTAAAATATTAGGCGAATTACCGCTTCCACTAAGAGCGATTAATAAGTCACCTTTATCTGCTTGAACGGCTAATTGTTCAGAATAAATATGATCGTAACCTACATCATTTGCCAAACATGTTATTACCGCTGAGTTATCTGATAAAGAAATGGCTCTTAGGCCTCCGCCTGTTGTCTTAGCAATTCCATATATAAAGTCATTGGCAAGATGAATTGCATTACCAGCACTACCACCATTTCCACATAAGAATACACGACGACCATCCTTCCAGCATTTTTGCATGTCAGTAGCCAGCTCCTCGATTGGAGACCAATCGGATTGCTGAAGAATTTCTTGGAGCTTTTCTGAGTAACCTTGGAAAAAACCTTTTATATTAGGGGTTATATTCATAATTATTTATTTATCAGAATGGTTTGCTCCATCCATTTTAAATTGTAAAACCGCTCCTCATCTTTTAATTCATTATTTTTATATTTTTTAATTATTTCTTTTACTGCATCATCAACTGTCTTTTTTGGCTTAAAACCTGTAGCGAGTATTTTATCAGAATTAATACGATACGATCTTGGGTCATTTGATGGGGTAATAGAGATTTCTGCAGGAATCTTTTTAGAGATTAGATTGGCAATATCCTTGATAGAAATATTCTCAAAACCTGCATTGTAAATCCCTGTAAATTCTGGATGATCGATCAAATGTAGATATAAATCGGTAATATCATCAATATGAATATTTGGACGAACCTGATCACCGCCAAAAACAGTAATTTTACCATTCGTTAAAGCCTGCATTGTTAGTAAATTCACAGACACATCTAGACGCATACGTGGTGAATACCCACAGACAGTAGCTGGACGAACAATTTGAACTACCATGTCATTCTCATAACTTAATAAGACACGCTCTCCAACCATTTTAGTTTTATTATATTCTGAAATAGGCTCTAATTCCAAATCTTCAGTTACTTGAAGCTCTTCCTTGACTCCATAGACACTACCTGATGAAGCATAGATAAAACGCTTTATACCTTCTCTTCTTGCTTTATCTGCTAACTGCATAGTAGCTAACGCGCTTATCTCCCAAGTTAATTTAGGGTCCAACTCGCTACATGGGTCATTGGCAATTGAAGATAAATGAATGATGCAATCAACACCATCAAGTGGAATTGATTCGGTATCTCGGACATCACCCTTAATGACTAATAAATTTTTATGAGGAATTAAGTAATTTCCAAACCATTGAATATCAAATACGATTACATCACATCCCCGCTCTAATAATTTTGGAATAAGGACGTGCCCCTTGTAACCACAACCGCCTGTAACAAGAATTTTCATAAATTAACTAGATTGTATTAAAGTGACATTTTATCCTAGGCAGAATAGTTTAGGTTACTTTTAATCTTATGATTTTTTATGGATAAAAATATCATAGCCCCCATAATAGATATAACGTATGTGAATTTAATAAAAAAATATTGGGGAATTATATGGAATGGTTATATATAGGACTAGGGACAATGCTAGGGACTAGTTTACTGGGCTCAAGCTTTATAACTAATATTTTACTTGGGTGGCTAATATGGGAATTGAGGGGATTGAAGAAATTGAAATCTAATTAACTACTACATTATCAAGCCCTAATACCTTACATCTTAACAAAATCACGCTTCCCTAATTTAACCCCATTAGCTCTTAAAATGTCATAAGTAGTAGTCATATGAAAGAAAAAGTGCGGAATAATCCAATCGCTTAAATATACATGGCCATTTTTAAATTTAAAGTTTCGCCTACCTATTGATAAATCAATTTTCTTTAGTTCAGAGCCGTCCATTTGCTTTGATTTAATTTTCTTTAAGAACGTAATAGTTTGTTGAATTCTTTTTTGTAGTTCAGAGAATGTAATTTCATTGTCTTTAAACGAAGGGGCTTTAACTCCTGCCAATCTACCAATTCCGAGCCTTACCATATCAGTTCCAATTTGGATTTGTTTTTTTAGTGGCAACATATCTGGAGCTAATCTTGCATTAATAAATACTGATTTATCAATTTTTCTTTTTTCTGCATCTTTTTCTGCTTTTAATAAGATCTTGGAGAGGATATTAAAATTATTGATAAATAGAGGTACCGAAACTTCATACATTGATAAGGACATATTAAAACTCCAAAAATAAATTAAAAAAACTTATTCTCGAATACTAACCTAAAAATTAATTTAAGAGCAAGCAGTCAATATCTTAAGGTTTTAGTAAGTTAAGGCTAGAATTTATTGTAATTTATAGATTGGCATGATTATTGCTTCACATAAAGTGTGTCCATCCGTTTGATGGTCAATCTATTTTTGGGAGTTAAAATTGAAATATTTTATGTTAATACTACTCACATTATTTTCATTGAATTGTTTGGCAGATCATCGTGTTTCAGTTCCATCAAACGATAGAGAGATTGTGCAACTAGCATTTTATTCTAGCCAGCCTCATTATGATTATTACGGCAAGTCATCGGATAATACTGATAATAGTTGCGAAGGGATTAAGTCAGCAGAAATTGTTGAGCATGGCATTGAATATCCTGAACATACCCATAAAACTAAGTTCCTTGGAGTAGATATGGAATATATAAGCTTGATTAAAAACCTAACCTCATTCTTACTACTAGGGATTAAATAATCACATTTATGGTGCATAGTTAAAATTTTATGCACTTAAATGAACATTGTTGTTTGAAGTGTATTTACTGTCATCTATAATACTTCTTGTGTATCTATTTTTTAAAAAAACCATATTTCGTCTCTATAACATCCTAGCTATTTTCTTGTTGATGCTTCTCTTGTCTGGATGCTCTCAGTTAGGGCCAGATTTTATGGAAAATGGTAGAAATGAATACAACAAAGTACTCGCAAACACTAACGATGAGGAAATGTTACTAAAT
>Ga0209710_1001244_pt1 | contig 20158 bp, 13 predicted proteins | sample ArcticOcean_MG_C_5_FD_187436 | JGI IMG/M metagenome (GOLD analysis project Ga0209710, IMG submission 187436) | Marine microbial communities from western Arctic Ocean - ArcticOcean_MG_CB4_138 (SPAdes) (version 2) | ecosystem: Environmental > Aquatic > Marine > Oceanic | place: Arctic Ocean...
TTTTATTACCAGGCCACCTTAGCTCAGTTGGTAGAGCAGTTGATTTGTAATCATCAGGTCGTCAGTTCGACTCTGACAGGTGGCTCCATTTTAAAGCCCTTAAGCACAACAACTTAAGGGCTTTTTTGTGCCCAGACCAAAAGCAGCTAAGGTGCAAGGAATCGCACCGAAACGCATTAAAATGCTTGTAAACTAGGCACTTTTGGGCACTTTTTATTTTGTTACAATTTAGATATGTCCAAAACAAAAGCTACACCGATCACTCCAGTATTTGATCAGAACAGAAATCGCTGGCGCTTATCTATTCCTAAAAAATACTCCCTTAGTGGGAAGCGGGAACGGAAATTTTTCAAAACAAAAGGGCAGGCTGAAATTGAAGCTGAAAGGCTGAAAGCCATGCTGCTGCAATGGGGCTCACAAAGTCGAAAAATCCCTGCTGATGTTGCGCAGGATGCACTACGCGCACAGCAAATATTAAAGTCAGAGGGCATAGGAGAAAGCCTTTCGGCAATTGCCGAAGAATTCGTCAAAAGAACCAGGATGCGCAATGCCTCGGTCAGCTTTGAAGTGGCAAGAGTTGCCTACAAAAAAACGCGCGATGGCTTGAGTGCCACCTATCTGGGATCTTTAGATCGTATTTTGAACAAGGTTACCGGAGACCTCGGCGATGTTAACTTAAGAGATCTGACTGGAGAATCGGTCGAAAGAATACTCGAGAAGCACTTTCATACGCCGCAATCATTTGACCTAGCTCTTCGCACACTCTCTCCGCTCTTCACGATGGCCCTCAAGCGCTCGCCTTCATGGATAGACAAGAATCCCTGCAGCTCGATTGAAAAGCGCTCTAGGGGCCGGATAGGGCCAGTGGCTATTTTGAGCGTCGAGGAAGCAAAGAAACTCCTGACTAGCTGCCGAGATTTTACCAACGATTCAACAATGCCCGTTAATTTAAGAGTTAATGCGAGCGACGCTTTGAGCGCGGTCAGTATGATGCTTTTTGCAGGCGTTCGTCCTGCTGAAATGAAGCGGCTTGAATGGAAGGACGTCGATCTGGAGGCAGGGACACTATTTATCAGTAATGTGAAGGCCAAAACCGATCGTAGTCGCGAAATAGCTATGCCTGCTACTTTGCTTGAATGGCTGAATCAATCGAGGCCTGAAGGGAATAATGAGGGATTTATTTGCCCTAAAAACTGGGACCGAAAAATTAAAGCTATAAGGCACCATTCTGGTATTTCAAAAAGTGGCAAAGATCAGCTCAGAAAAACCTTTGCCTCATACCACCTCCAAGCATTTGGGGATGTAAACCTAACTCGATCTATTATGGGCCACGAAACAAGCGATGTGCTATTTACAAATTACCGTAATGCAGTGCGTAAGAAGGATGCTTTGGTTTTTTGGAATATTTTGCCGGTGAGTTAGTAAGTATTATTTATACAACGTTTGCTATAAATATGCCCTAATGCTGAAATGCGGGCATAAGAAATGTCACTCTATCAGCATAGTAACGACTCTGTAAAACACGACACCTCCAAAGGTGCTGTGCCAATCTATGCCACTAGAGATCAAATTGCAGAGCGGTATGTAATTAGTAAAAGGAAACTAGACTATTTAATCCAAGAAGGAGTCATACCAAGCGTTCGCCTAGGCAAGAGGTGCTTGCGTATACCGATTGCACAGGCTGATGCATGCCTAGAATCACTCCATACGGGTGGTATCAAGAGTCTGTTTTAAAAATATTTTAGACAGTAATCTTATCATTTGCTTCGCGTAAGAAAACGCACCAAGTCAGATCACCACAGCGGCTCGATTTTTTAAAAGATTCCTTACATGGGGAGTCCAAAATGGATGGCATACCCCTGCAAGTAGCCATTTCCGGCTGTTGTATGCCCATGAAGGCAGGGATAGTATATCATTGCCCACCATTGCCCTTCAGCGCGTCCAATCCCATGCGCAGCACTTCAGACTTTGATTTGCCCAATGATTGTGCCTGCTGTTGCAGATAGTTTACTTATGCCATGCCATGCATCGGTCAATACTTTGTATATACAATCACAAATCCATTGCCCTGTTTGATTGTATTGACCTGCTACATCATCACCCTTAAGGGAATTGATTAATATGATCAAGCAGGCATAATGTGTGGCGTAAACGCCCCACACAGACCTTTTAAGTGCCGTTTTAATGTGATGTATCATATTGATATGATAGAGCATAAGTCGCTTGTTTACTGGCATTAACGGCTGGTCTATCATATTAGATAGAAATTTTGCATGATTAATATGATGCAGCAGAAATCTGCCCCAATTTCGCATTTTTGACCAGATGGATCAAATTCCCTCACTTTGCCTTGTTATTGAATTCTAATCTATTAGAATTTCATCCAATCGTCTAGAAACCAGATCCCTGAATTCTGGGAAAGCTGTGCTAATAATTTGGTCTTTACTGGATGGATTATCAGATAGGTATTTTTTGATGCGACTGGTATCCTGAGAGGGTTCTTCAGTGCTCAGTGCCGCAGCGTACAAAATGGATGAATCATAGGTGATTCCGCCGATAGTCTCAAAGCCGCTACACTCGGTGTCCGGGTTATTTAAGAAATTTATCATGAAATAATGAGTAATTATATCAACGTTGTCATTCCTATCATACGGCAAATGTAAGCGCAGATGAGCTGATTCTACACGGTGAATAAATTCCTCTGCCATTGGACAATACGTCTTGGTCCAAAGGCTCCAGTAAGGTCTGCTCCTAGATGGGTGAGCCAATCGAATATCAGTATACGAGGTAACACCTGGGTATTCCCACATGTATTCTCCTATACAGATATTTTTTGCCGGTAATCGACTCGCCTTAAAAGGGATTTTCTGTGGGGCTTCTGTACGCTTTTTGAGTTCGGTATAGCTGAGCTTGTTTTTGGTCATGTTTAGTTTTTTTAAAGTTTTATAGTCTCTTCAGGCTAGCAGCGAGTGCTTCGTCGCTATCCATGTCTTCGAGAGTATCCTTTAGTAGGGAATCAATGTCATCAGGTAGGTTTTTACCAAGTGGAGTCTTTGACGGGGTAAATTTAATATAGGAATCACCAGTCGCCCCCATTTTGTAGAGGTTGATCACTAACATTTTCAATAAGCTCGCACGGTTCTTTCTAAGCTTAACCTCGCCAACATCGTCTCCACGTATAAAAAGCATTAGAGTGAGGTCATAACACTTTTTATAATTTAGGATGCATTCATCCAAATTCCGTCCGTCTGTTTTAATGTATGCTATATAGACATTTGGATAGTGTAAGTCTGTGAAGTAGATATCAGTCGAAACTTCGACCGGATACTGCATGAGCAGTTCGTTAAATACATGGTCAATAGTGCCGACTTTTACCGCACGCCGAGATTCCGGAATATGGGGTAGGGTCGTGTAAGAAGCCATCCAATCAGGCTGCGCATCGTAAGTGGAGACGTAGTAGTGGTTGGGTATGATTTCAGGGGCGTAATTGTCTAAAAGATTGTCCAGGGACTGGTCTTCAGGGAGGTCTTGATAACTGGCTTTACCCTTACCAAGGAGGTAGTTGTGACCGCCGTAGCGGCTCATCATTTGTTGCATCATAATCGTATATTTACAGGTTTGTTTAAGAGCGTTTTGCTTCTTAAATAATGCAAATTTACGGGCTTTTTAGCAAGGGATTTAACCTAAATTTGGGTGAGTTTTAAAAAAGATAAAACTTTCATAAAATACTGTATTACAATGGTTTAAAATATAATTAATTTTGTATTATATGAACTTAATTTTAGTCTATATAGTTATACCTTGTCTTGTTATTTACCATTACTATGTTAATTCAAATGCAGTCTCTTAGAATTACTATGAAGTTTACCTTATTAGATTTATGTATGTTGTCAGATGAACCCGTACATGACTCTTTTAGCTGAAGCTTCTGATTGGGATGAGTCTTTAGCGCAGGCGGCATCAGCATATTATAAGCTGATACTAATCGTTGGACCCATAGGCTCAGGTAAGTCAAAAATACTTAAGGAAATATTGAATTTCAATTTCACGCATCTAAACTTTGGGAAGGCATTTAGCCGTGAACTCTTAACCAAACCTGCGCATCTACGCGCAGCTGATGCTGAGGAGGTTGCAATTGATCTTGTTGACGCCACTAATGCAGCCCGTATCGCGATCGACAATACGGAGGTGCTGTTTGAGTCACCCATACGACTCAACCCTTTGGCATTATTAAAGAGCCTATCTACTCGCCGTCTGATCGTTGCCACTTGGAATGGATCATTCGACGCCTCTCATCTGTATTATGGGATCAAAGGCCATCCTGCTTACGAAGAATTTAAATATACCAAGGAAGATACCTTCATCATTGTTCCAATCACTAATTAAGTATGAAATATAGCGACCTAATCCAATTTGAACCAATTGAGCGAATTATTCAGCTCCGAGATGCCAACAAGACAGAACGTGCGAAGGCATTCGTTGATACGTATGTTATCTCAGACATTATGGCGGAGCGCTTAAAGGGAATTATTTTTCCTCAGATGCGCTTCGATCAGCCAGGAGACGCGAAAGGCCTCCTCGTCGTCGGTAACTACGGCACAGGTAAAAGTCATATGATGTCAGTCATCTCAGCTGTTGCTGAGCACGGCGAACTTCTGGATTGCCTCAGTAATGATCTGGTCAAGAAGTCAGCTCAACCCGTTGCTGGTAAGTTTAAGGTGATTCGCATGGAGATCGGTGCCACTGAAATGGGACTTCGTGATATTATCACTCAGAATATTGAAAAACAACTGCGCGCATGGCAGATCGATTTCAAATTTCCTGCGGCCGATAAAATCACCGAGAACAAGACATCGTTCGAGGATCTAATGGTTGCTTTTGATACAGCCTTTCCCGGCAAAGGTTTGTTGATTGTCGTTGACGAGTTACTCGACTATCTTCGGTCACGCAATCAGCAGGCGCTGACACTCGATCTCGGGTTTCTTCGTGAGATTGGTGAAGTCTGTAAGGATCTTCGCTTTCGCTTCATTGCTGGTGTGCAGGAAGCGATCTTTGATTCAGATCGCTTTGCATTTGTCGCTGAGAGCCTCTCTCGGGTCAAAGACCGTTTCGACCAGATCAGAATTCAAAAGACAGACATTACTTACGTCGTTGCGAATCGCTTGTTGAAAAAGTCAGAGGATCAAAAAGCCAAGATCCGTGAATACTTGGAGCCATTTGCTAAGTTTTATGAGGGCTGGACAGAAAGTCTGTCAGAATTTGTAGATCTCTTTCCTGTGCATCCAAATTATGTGAGCACTTTTGAGCGTCTGCCAGTTGTAGAGCAACGCGGTGTGCTGCAAGTACTTTCGAATCGCTTTGAGAAGATGGCGGATCAGGAATTACCAGCTGACTATCCCGGGCTGCTGGCGCTCGATAGCTTCTGGTCTTACATCAAGGATAATCCACAATTTCGAGCCAACGATGATTTGAAGGCCACGATGGAGTGCGCCGATCTCTTGAGCTCGAAAGTGGAGACCGGATTCCCTAAGAATCGTAAACAATATAAGGGCATGGCGATGCGTATCGTCGACGGTCTGGCTGTGCATCGTCTCACGACATCAAATATTAATGCACCGCTCGGCATGACTCCCGAGGAAATTCGCGATCAACTCTGCATCTATCACCCTCTAGTAGCGGAGACAGGCGGCGTTGATCCATCTGAAGATTTGTTGACGCTAGTCGATGTTACGCTGAAGGAGATTAAAAACTCTGTCAGTGGTCAGTTTATTTCGGAGAACGATGATAACCGGCAATGGTTCTTGGATCTTAAAAAGACCGAAGACTTTGACGCGCTTATCGAAAAACGCGTCGAGAGTCTCGACGATGAAAGTCTGGATATCGCCTATTTCGATGTGCTCGCACAGGTAATGGAAGCGACGGATGCATCCGAGTTTAGTGGATTTCGTATCTGGGAAAGTGCGATGCCATGGAAGGAAAAGAACGTCACCAAGTTGGGATGGCTTTTCTTTGGTGTGCCTAGTGAGCGTTCGACCGCGCAACCGCCACGCGATTTCTATGTCTACTTTCCGCAGATTATTAACCCACCGAAGTTCAAAGATGAGAAGCGTTCCGACGAAGTATTCTTTCGGGTGGATGCGAAGGATGAGAAATTCCGTGCAGCTTTGGGACGCTATGCCGCAGCCACTACACTACGAGCCAACGCCAGCGGCAGCAAAAAGCTGGAATACGCAAAAAAGGTGGAGCAATACTTCCATGAGGTATCACGCTGGTTGGGGGATAATTTTTTGAGTAAAGTTCAGGTAAGTTACCAGGGAAATACCAAGAGCCTTTCGCAAGCGCTTACGGGTGAAAATGCGTCTGGTAAAACCACTCGTGAACAAGTCTTTCTTGCTGCGTCGAATCGTTTAAACGGCCATTTCGAGGATATCTGTGGGGAATACCCGAAGTTCACTCGGCAGCTGACTTTTGGTCGTAATGGCAATATCGAGCAAGCGGTTCAAGATGCACTGCGTGGATTGCACACGCCGCCGACTCAATCCGGTGTTTCTGTGCTAGATGGCCTCGGGCTGATGGATGGGGATCGCATTGATACGCGCCAGAGTTTGTATGCTAAATTCATTGCCGAGCGCATCGCAGAGAAAGGCCATGGCCAAGTCCTGAATCAGAGTGAGTTGGTGCAGCGTATTGACGGGATCGACTACTTTATCGGATCTGGTAAATTCCGCTTAGAAGTTGAACTATTGGTGGTGATATTGGGCGCGATGGTCTACTCAGGCGAGACAATGCTTTCAATTCCGGGTAAGGACTTTACCGCCACGGACCTGGCTGAGCTTTCCAGCCGCTCCGTTCGAGACTTAGCAGAGTTTAAGCATTTGAAGCAACCTAAGGACTGGAATGTCCCAGCGATCAAGGCCTTGTATGAATTGCTAGATCTAGCACCCGGGCTCGCAGTCAAAGTGACTCAGAACGACAATGGAGCTGTTGTGCAGCTTGGAACTGAGTTAAACAAACAGGTCGAGAAGCTAGTGCTCATGCGACAAGAGTTTGGCGGAGGTATCCCATTTTGGGGCACCAAGCTGCTGAAGGATGAAGAGATCGCTGAAGCTGCCGCTAAAATCGACTGCGCAAAGCAATTTCTGGAAAGCTTGCAGGCATTTAATACCCCTGCAAAATTAAAGAATTTTAAATACTCGCAGGAGGAGATTGAAGCGCATCGCCCAGCGCTGGATCGTGCCAAGGAAATTGAAGCACTTCGAGCCTTTGCAGATTCGATCTCGGACTATACTGGCTATTTAAGTAATGCCCAGTCCGTCCTCGCAGAAGGGCATCCATGGTGTGCGAAGAGCAAAGCCTTGAAGGCCGAAGTCTGCGAGGCAGTGCTCAAGCCTGAGAATCGCGGCTCGACTGAGTATCGCACGAAAGTGCTACAAAAGCTTAAGGCACTAAAAAAGGAGTATATCGATATCTATCTCGAAGCCTATCGGCATAGTCGTCTCGACTTGCACTTGGATAAGCGCAAGCAAGCCTTACTAGGTGAATTGAAGTTTGGACAACTCAAGACCTTGGGATCAATCGCGACTATGAATGTCTCACAGCTCACTGATATCCAGGAGGAGTTCGGCAAGTTGAAGACGGGCGACAATATTACGCGCGAAGATCTTGATGCGAACCCCGTAGCAGGGGAGTTCTACCCGGCGATGGAGAGTCCAGATGGCGTGTCTGCAGAGCATCGACTCAATAATTTGCAGCAATCTATTGAGGACACCCATAATGCATGGACCAATGCACTTCTTAATGAATTCGAAGATCCGGTCACGCAGGATAATTTAAAGCTAATCGACGCGAAGGCTCGCAAGCAGCTCGAAGCCTTTATGGCAGACAAGGAATTGCCTATTGATTTGGATGCGGACTTCATCAAAGCCGTTCAACAAGCATTGTCTGGGCTGAGTCGTGTGGTGATTAGCCCGAAGGCAATTGAGGCGGCACTTTTCCCCAGTGGCGCTGCGACGACGATCGATGATTTCAAGGAGCGCTTTACGACTTACCTCGATGGCCTCGTTAAAGGTCAGGACCGCGGCAAAGTGCGCTTGGTTTTGGGTTCAGAGCACAAGGATTAGTCGCACTTTGATGAACGCTTCAACTATTCAACCAGCATTCAACGAACAACTAGCGCTTGAATTATTACAACAAGGATCTGGTATCCCTACAGCTGATTTTCGTGATGGCCAGCGTGAAGCCATTCGCGAGCTTGTCGAGGGCAGTAATCGTCTGCTCGTTGTGCAGAAGACCGGTTGGGGAAAGAGCTTCGTCTATTTCATCGCCACAAAACTATTACGAGAAAATGGTGGCGGACCAGCGCTTTTAATCTCTCCCTTGTTATCACTGATGCGTAATCAGATCGCTGCAGCCAAACGTATGGGAGTGCGTGCAGTGACAATTAATTCTGCAAATCAGGACAGCTGGACGGAAATCGAAGAGCAGGTGCGCAGCAACGAAGTTGATATCCTACTCGTTTCGCCAGAACGTCTGGCGAACCAGCAATTCCTTCAAAATATCTTAGCAATTGTAGGTGCCCAAGTGAGCCTGCTGGTGATTGACGAAGCGCATTGTATTTCGGACTGGGGGCATGATTTTAGACCGCACTACCGTTTGATTCAGCGCTTAAGTCAGAATTTACCAGAGGGGCATCGCTTATTGGCAACTACCGCGACAGCAAATAATAGGGTTATGGATGACCTGTGTGACGTGCTCGGTCCAAATTTAAAAGTTATTCGAGGTGAACTTGGCCGCCCATCGCTATATCTGCAAACCATACGATTGGAGCATTTGACTGAGCGTCTAGCATGGTTAGCGGATTATATTCCAAGTTTTCCTGGTTGTGGTATCATATATTGCTTAACGATTCGCGATGCTCTACGGATTACTAATTGGTTGAATGCCCGAGGCATTCATGCAGAAGCATATTCTGGCAGATCGGAGAATCGTCCAGCACTTGAGCAGAAGCTTCTGAATAATGAGCTAAAAGTCTTGGTGGCGACCACAGCACTTGGCATGGGTTTTGATAAGCCTGACTTGGCCTTTGTTATCCACTTTCAAACGCCGGGATCTGTTGTGGCTTATTATCAGCAAGTGGGCCGTGCTGGCCGTGCACTGGATGGGGCATATGGTATTTTGTTAAGCGGTAAAGAAGAGGATGACATTAATAATTTCTTCATCGAATCTGCATTCCCGAAGATTGCGGAGGTGAATCATATCATTGCAGCCCTGTCTGAAGAACCGGCCGGACTTTCGCTACCGCAACTGTGTAATATTCTAAACATCCGTAATAATCGTATCGAGAAGGCATTGCAATTAATGTCGCTGGAGTCTCCCGCTCCGATCACTAAAGAAAAGACTAAATGGGTGCTTACTGCGAGTGACCTGAGCGACTCTTTTTGGCAACGTGCCGAACGTCTAACACAGCTCCGCCGAGCAGAGTGGCAACAGATGCAAGAGTATGTGGCGCTCCAAGATGGGCATATGGAATTTTTAATTCAAGCTTTAGATGGAAATCCTGAAGGGTGCATTTGTGCTGACCTTTCTCCGATCTCGGAAACGCTGGATCAGTCGACTCTCATTGCGGCCGGCGATTATGTAAAACGATCCAGCTTCCCGATCGAACCCAGGCGGCAATGGAGAGTCTCGCAGGCTCTGCCCATTTATGGCCTACGCGGTAATATACCAGAATCTCACCGAGTCGAGGTAGGGCGCGTGCTTTCTGTCTGGGGAGACCCAGGCTGGGGAGAGCTCGTGTGCCACGGGAAAGCAGAAGGCAGATTTTGCAACGATCTGGTTGAGGCTATGGCTGCACTCATTCTAGACTGGCGTCCGCAACCTCGCCCGATGTGGTTGACTTATGTGCCATCGCCGAGACATCCAGACTTAGTGCCAGACCTTGCTAAGCGCCTAGCTGCCCGTCTCAGTATACCATGTTCCGCGACGCTGCGAATTCAGAAAGAGTATCCGCCGCAGAAAACGATGCAGAACTCTGCACAACAACTTCAGAATTTGGACGGTGCCTTCGAGGTGATTGCAGATTCTATACTTTCCGGCACTTGTCTCTTGCTGGATGATATTGTCGACTCCAAGTGGACGTTTACTGTTTGCGGGCACCTCCTCAAAGATTCAGGATCCGCCGAAATTTTTCCGATCGCACTTGCTTCGACATCACCCTCATGAGTCTACCACTTACAGAACAAACCAAAACGATTCTTTTGCTGACTTCACCACTTTTAGTTGGCAAATCGAATAGTGGTGGGCCCAAGATTTTAACGCCTACTGAGTATAATAAATTGGCAACTCGCTTGGTCGAACTAGGTAAACAGCCTATTGATTTGATGTCTGCACAAGACGATCTATACAAAGTGATCGCTGAGATGATTGATACCGAACGCCTCAAGCAATTACTCGATCGCGGCTTGCTGATGAGCCAAGCGATCGATCAATGGCAATCGCGTGGTATCTGGGTCATCGGCCGAGCTGAGAGCTCTTATCCGCAACGTTTAAAGGCCAAGCTAAAGAAATATGCACCGCCACTGATATATGGCTGCGGTGATCCTGCACTATTGGACGCAGGGGGGCTGGGCATTGTAGGCTCCAGAAAAGTGGACGACGTGATTACTACATTTGTCGAAGATGCAGCGTGCCTCGCCGCGCATTCTGGCTATTCAGTGGTATCCGGTGGTGCCAGAGGTGTTGATCAGATCGCTATGCACGCGGCACTCAAGGTCGAGGGCGCAGTGGTTGGAGCGCTCGCAGAAAATCTTAGTCGAGCCGTTGTCGCGCCGCACTTTCGCAATGCTATCAAATCGCGCTCACTAGTGCTGATTTCAGCTGTTGATCCCAACATGGGCTTCAATGTCGGCAACGCCATGGCGCGTAATAAATTAATCTATGCGCTTTCGGATGCAGGTCTCATTGCAAATGCAGATTACGAAAAAGGCGGCACATGGGCGGGAGCGGTTGAACAGATCAAGCGTTTCAAATGCTGCCCAGTCTATGTGCGCACTGCACAGCGCACTCCGAAGGGAAATAAAGCGCTCATTGAGCGTGGCGCAACTGCATGGCCTGCGCCAGACAATGCCACGGCATTTCAGCAAATGATGACTGAAGGTGTTGCTGCCACTGAACCAGCAGAAGTCGAACTATCTTTCACTAAGGAGACACCCGAGCAGGCGATTGCACCAGTGCAAGAAAAGGAGATCGTGCCAGCTAGCAGTGAATTGACGAATCTCGCTTCGCAAAGATCACCAGCAGAAATCATCCGTGAGGCAGCTGAGCAAGCGATTCTTGTCACTTTGAAGGAAAAACCTCTCAGTGAAGCCGACCTATCCAAGCACCTCGATATTGCCAAAGGGCAAGTAAAGATCTGGCTCAAGGGATTGATCGAAGCGCAACAAATCGAAAAAACCAAGAGCCCTGTGCGTTACCACATCCTAGTCAAACAACCTGAACTTTTTTAGTACGTAAATAGTTATGACCCAATCAGATTTAGACCTAACTACAGACAAGAAAGCCGGCCCAGTGGAATGCCTGGGGCAGACCTTTGAGTCCGACGCGGTGCGACGGGCGCATTATACGGAGCTACTGCGGGAGAAGTTGAAAGACCCGGAGTTTCGCAAGATCGAAGGCTTTCCGATTGGCGAGGATGAGGACATTCTGAATCTATCCGATCCGCCTTATTATACCGCATGTCCGAACCCGTGGATTGGTGATTTTATTAAGTCCTATGGAAGGCCTTATGACCCGAAAGAAAAATACCACCGCGAACCCTTTACGGCGGATGTTAGTGATGGCAAGAATCACCCGATCTATAACGCCCATAGTTACCACACCAAGGTGCCGCATCGGGCGATCATGCGCTATATCCTTCACTACACCAATCCGGGTGATGTTGTTTTTGATGGTTTCTGTGGCACTGGGATGACCGGAGTGGCTGCGCAGCTTTGCGGCGATGAAAAGGAAGTGCGCGAGCTCGGCTATCGTGTGGACCCGAAGGGTATTATCTACAACGATGAAGGAAAGGCGTTTTCAAAGTTGGGTATTAGACGTGCCGTCCTTAATGATTTGTCACCTGCGGCAACCTTTATCGCTTACAATTATAATACCTCAGTTGATGTCGATGACTTTGAGCGCGAAGCTAAGCGTATCCTTGATGAAGTCGAAGCCGAATGTGGGTGGATGTATGAGACAAGTCATGCGGATGGGAGAGTTGGTAGAATAGCATATGTGATTTGGTCAGACGTATTCACCTGTAAAGAGTGTGGGACTGAATTAGTTTTTTGGGACATTGCTTTAGATGATTCCAAGCAAAAAGTCTTGGATAGGTTTTGTTGTTCCTCATGTAATGTAGAACTAAATAAAAAGCGTTTAGATATAGCTTGGTCTACTGAATATGACTCTTTTATAAAAGAGACTAGGAGATTTGCGAAGCAAGTTCCGGTGTCTATTAGCTATGATATTGCCGGGAAGAGATTTGTTAAGACTCCTGATAGCCAAGACGAAGCTCGGATTGCGAAGGCTTTAGATTTCGGGAAAAACTATGATTTGCCCTATGATAGGTTGCCGGACGGGAAAAATACAGTCCAACCACTGCGTTCTCATGGGGTAGAATTCGTTGCTGATTTTTATTCTTTCAGGAATGCAGTAACTACTAGCGCTATTCGATCTAAGGGGGGTGCCGGCTTTTGGAAGGCATTTGCAACTGCACTAGTGAATTCAAAAATGAATCGCTGGCCTAGGCAAAGAGGACCCTTGAACGGGACATTATATATTGGAGCTGTCAGGTATGAGAATAATGTAATTAAAGTCGCAGGAAATAAGAAATTCCCAAGGAATTTTACTGGTGGTAACCTTATTCAGGCTGTTTCAACTACATCAACGCATTCACCCTCGAATTCTTTAGATTACCTGTTCTTAGATCCTCCTTTTGGAGCAAACATAAATTATTCAGAATTAAACTATATATGGGAATCTTGGGTTAAGGTATTCACAAATAATAAGGAGGAAGCAATTGAGAATACTGTTCAGAATAAAAGTCTAAATGAGTATCGCCATTTAATGACTCTCTGTTTTGCAGAAGCTTATAGGATGCTAAAGCCTGGTCGTTGGATGACGGTTGAATTCTCGAATACAAATGCCTCAGTTTGGAATAGTATTCAATCTGCCTTAACAGAAGTTGGTTTTGTGGTAGCAAACGTTTCTGCCCTCGATAAACAACAAGGTTCATTTAAAGCTGTGACTACCACAACCGCCGTCAAGCAAGACCTTGTTATCAGCGCATACAAGCCTGACGCACAATTGGAGCTGAGCTTCGCGAAACATGGTGATTCCCTCGAAGGCGTCTGGGATTTTATGCTCTCGCATTTAAAGCATCTTCCTGTTGTCAAACCACGAGCAGGACAACTCGAACACATTGCCGAACGCGATCCACGTATTCTTTACGACCGTATGGTTGCATTCTATATCGGTCACAACACTCCGGTGCCATTGTCCTCTGGAGAATTCCAAGCCGCCCTTGCTGGAAAGTTCCCCGAGCGCGATGGCATGGTCTTCTTGCACGAGCAAGTTGCGGAATACGACAAGAAGGCGGCACAGATGGAGAACTCTGGTCAGCTCGCCATCTTCGTAGAAGACGAGAAGTCGGCGATCAATTGGCTGCGGCAGTTCCTCAAGGAGAAACCATCGACTTACCAAGGCCTGCACTCCGAATTCATGCAACAGCTCTCGGCCAGCTGGAAGAAGTTTGAGTCACGCCCGGAGCTATTAGTGCTACTGGATCAGAACTTCATCAAATACGATGGCGAAAAGGAAGTGCCCGGACAGATCCACGGCTATCTCTCCACCAACTTCAAAGATATGCGCAACAAGGATAAGGACGACTCAGCCTTGATGGCCAAGGCCAAAGACCGCTGGTATTTGCCCGATCCGAAAAACGCGATCGATGTGGAAGCCCAGCGCGAAAAGCGTCTGCTCTCAGAGTTCTGGGACTATGCCGAACAAGCAGGCATCACCAAGCGCAAGCCCGGCGACCCTAACCAGACGCCATTGGCCATCACGGAGCCAGCCAAGAAGAAGGCCAAGGTGAAGAAGCTTAAAGAAGTCCGCACCGAAGCCATCCGCGCCGGCTTCATGCTCTGCAACCGTAGCAAAGACGCAGCGAGCATCCTAGCCGTCGCCGAGATCCTGCCGAAAAACGTGATCGAAGAAGATGAACAACTTCAAATGATCTACGACATGGCCGAAATGCGTGCTGAATGAAGTTATTAAGATGATAACTGAAGGCACATGGGTATGGTCGAAGACCAAGCAATCACGTGGCAAGGTGATTGAGGTCGCTGAGCTTTGGGGTATCACGCAGTTGCGCGTGTGGCTCCCGAAGGAAGACATTGTGTTGATACATTCACTGGATGAAGTGGATCTCGTCGCGGATCACGCTGGTACTGAGCACCGTGAGGTTTCTGTAACCGAGATCCGGTTTGCTGCGGTATTGGGAAAAGTGGCATCACTCATCAACGATGATAAGTTGCTGGCACCGTTGGACTCGAATGTAACGCCTCTGCCACACCAGATTAAAGTATTGAAGAAAGTGCTCTCCGGGCAACAGGCTCGTTTTCTGTTGGCGGATGAAGTTGGGTTAGGAAAGACGATCGAGGCTGGGCTCGCGATCAAAGAGCTCAAAATGCGCGGACGGGTGAAGCGTGTCCTCGTCGTCGCACCAAAAGGGTTGATCCCCCAGTGGATCGTGGAAATGCAGGAGCGCTTTGGTGAGACTTTTCGCTTATTCGAACCGTCGAATTTTGAGGGCTTCCGTGAGATGTCGGGGGAAGACAACGTATGGCGCAGTTGCGATCAGGTGATCTGCTCGATGGATGCTATTAAGCCTATTGAAAGCAGACGTGGTTGGTCTGCCGAAAAGTTACAGGTGTATAATCAAGATCGCATTCTCGATCTAAGTGCGGCTGGTTGGGATTTGGTGATTATTGATGAAGCGCATCGTGTTGCCGGGAGTGCTGATACTGTGGCCCGACATGCCATGGCTCGGATGTTAGCCGAATCGACGCCAAATCTCTTGCTACTCTCTGCAACGCCGCATCAGGGGAAAAGTGAATCTTTTAATCGATTGATGAAGTTGATTGATAAGGAAGCATTTCCGGATGATGGGTGTGTGGATCGTAAACGAGTGGAGCCCTACATCGCACGCACGGAGAAGCGCAATGCAGTCGATCATCGTGGCGAGCCATTGTTTACGCCGCGGCTGACTTCATTGATACCAGTCTCGTGGCGTGGGCATACGGATCAGGAGGCGCTCTATGAAGCCGTGACCGAGTATGTGCGTGAGGGGTATAATCAGGCGCAAAGTGATAAAAACACTTCGTATGGCTTTCTGATGATCTTGATGCAGCGGTTGGTGACGAGTTCGACGGCTGCGATCGCTGCGACGCTGGAGCGCAGGTTGAATGCATTAAAGGCTCCGCAGGATCAGTTACAGTTGTTTACCGAATCTGAGTTGATTGATTTGGGCGATCTCGATGGCGAGTCGCAGGTGGATGCCGTCCTGAAGAAACAGATTAAGGCACTGAAAAATGAGAGTGCTGAGGTGGAGTTACTTTATACCGCGGCAAAGCGTGTGATGGCACGAGGCCCGGATGCAAAAGCCGAGGCACTGCTGGAAACGATCTATCGCCTGCAACAAGACGAAACCGACCCCGAGCTAAAGATTTTGATCTTTACAGAGTTTGTGCCTACGCAGCGAATGTTGGCTGAATATCTAGGGCAAGCTGGTTTTCCGGTGGTTTGCTTGAATGGCTCGATGAACATGAAAGCCCGCAAGGCGACGCAGAAAGCGTTTTCGGAGGATGCCCGTATTATGGTTTCGACGGATGCCGGTGGTGAGGGCTTAAACCTGCAATTCTGCCATATCATTATTAACTTTGATTTGGGTTGGCGTCCGATGGCACTGGAGCAGCGCATCGGTCGTGTGGACCGGATCGGTCAGAAACATGTGGTCAAGGCGTTAAACTTCGTGCTCGAAGACTCGGTTGAGTTTCGCGTGCGTGAGGTATTAGAAGCGAAGCTCGCAGTGATTTTCGAGGAGTTTGGCATCGATAAGACCAGTGATGTATTGGACTCGGAGGGTGGTGCACATATTTTTGATAAGCTTTTTGTTGATGCGCTGTTGCAGCCCAAGAAGATTGAGTCTGACGTCAAGTCTGTCTTGGAGGTGGTGAGGCAAGAGGCTGCTTGGAATAAAGAGCAGTTAAATGTTTTGGGACAAGGTGAGCTGGATGCCTCTGTTGAGGATGCAATTTCAACCCAACCATTGTCTGATTACTTGGATATTATGGTGCGTTCGCATGTGGAATCTGGAGGTGGTGCCTATAGGCGAAGTTCCGGCGGTGCTAATGTTCAGTGGCCCGGAGACAAAGAAACGAAACGTTATTCGTATGTCGGAGACGTTTCAGAAGAAGTCGCCGAACTTCTTACGCTGGATCATCCTCGAATTCGAAAGTTACTCAGCTCGGTGCCCCGTGTGCATGCGGGTGATCGAATCCCATCTGTTGAAATGGATGGGTTGCCTGGTGGCCAAGGTGGATTCTGGTCTTTATGGCAGCTTCGTTTTGCAACGGCCCAATCGACTGAGCAGGTGTTTTTCCCGCTATTTACGAATGCAGATGGCAGGTCGTTTGACCGCACGGCACATTTTATATGGGATAGCCTGTTGAATCAGCCAATGCAGGGGCAAGGGCTAATGGCAGAGGGTGACTCTCTCGCGGTCTTTGATCAGCATCAGGCCCTCGCGCAACAGATCGGTGAGCCTTTGTTTGGGCGGTTGAAGAATACGCACGAGCAGAATCGGCAACTGCGTGAGCGGAATGGGCGTTATCACTTTGAGGTGCGTTTCAAGCACTTGAATCAGGTGGGCTTGCCTGAGGTTCGTCAATTTAGGCAGCGACAACTTGAATTGGAACAAGAGACCTGGCGTCAGGAGAGGCAGGCACAAGCGACGATACGCCCGGAACTGAATCCGTTGATTATCTTGGACATGAGGGCACTTAAATGAATTGGAAAGACAGGCTCGTTGAGCAGTTTATTCCTGACCTAGATGCCAAGGTCTGGGCTGTCTCAGATCCCGATGGGATTGTTCGCAATGAAGAAATCCTTGGTCGCTTACAGGCGAAGGGTTTTGATGCCGTTTTTTTCGAGGAACCACTCGCGTTTCGCTATGAGTATGAGAGTCGAATACGCCCAGCTTGGGAACATGGAGATCGGAAACCGTTGGTCGTTCTATTTGATGAGCGCGTTGATGGTTTTGATGGTCTGCCATCGGATTTACTGCTTTCGGCTAACCAATTAAGTTTCGGGCTGCGAGAGCTATTCCCTCAACTCGATTACGATGTCATGGCAGAGTTGCAGCCAGATCAGTGGACTGTGCTAGGCGAGTTTGCTGCTAAGACCCCAGGGAAGGTATTTCGATCTAGCGACACAGAAGAACTGGCTCTGCGGGTGTGCTTCAAGATTGTTCCTGACCTGATCGATTCCACAGCCGAAATGTTGCGCAGGTTGATTGAGTTGCATCGGCTAAACCGTCTGTTGTCGCCAAGGTTGGCAGCTCGCTTGGCTCGTGAATTGGAGAGTCATGCAGACTTCAGGGAATGGCCAATTGAGGCGTTTTCCACGGACAGTGCTTTGTTTGTGCAGTTCTTACAAGAGCGGTGGAAGCGCTATGTCGCTCAACAAGTCGGAACATCTATGGGGAATGCGGAGAATCTCATCGAAGGCCCAGTTGACTTAGCCTTTGATGAACCAGTGCTGCGTGGTTTTGTTGGGGCCTTGTTCGAGGATGAAATCCTTGCACCAGTTGAAATCGCGGTTGATTCAAGTGTTTTGCTGCAATGGTGGGCAGTCGGAGTGGTTCGACCAGTTGAACAGCATGCAATGTCATCAGATCGCTTGCAGAAGTTATTGGCGGCAATTCCTGATAGTGCTGCGAGTTATCGCGACTGGATTCAATTTGGGATTCGATATAGCAAGTTGGTCTCGCAAGTTTTTTGTAAAGGAGATTTGGAGTTACGCACGTTGTTCTGGGATCAGGTTTGGCCTGCGGTAGATACCAAGTTCTCCGAATGGTTGAACCATGGGTATGGAAGCTTACACAATTTACCAGCGGCGCCCCCCGTGATGGTGCACCATATTCCGAAGCAACTCGCACGATGGCGCAAGGATGGTGAGAAGGTCGCATTATTGGTTCTGGATGGGCTTTCCTGTTCGGGGTGGTATTCGCTTCGAGATAGCCTGTTAGGTCGATTAAAAGGAGAGGTTTCGGTTGATGACTCGGCGGCTTTTACATGGTTGCCGTCATTGACGCCGATTTGCCGTCAAGCGTTGTTCTCCGGGTTGTCCCCAAAATTATTCGCTGACACTATGAAGCGAACCGATTGCGATGGTCTGCGCTGGAAGTCATTTTGGGAGTCGAATGGTGAGTTGCTCTCCAAGCAGATTTATCACGCCCGTGTTGATGGAGAAATCGCAGAACTCACCGATATTGGCGAAGAAGCATTCGATAGAGTCGAAGCTCTGGGAATGACCATTAGTAAGCCAGACGAAATCATGCACGGCATGACGCTAGGATGGCCCGGATGGCACCAACAATTGCAACTCTGGGACGAGGGACATTTTTTAGGTAACCTCCTGAATCGTCTATTGAGTGATGGTTTTACGGTTTGTCTAACGGCGGATCATGGAAATCTTGAATCCGTCGGGACTGGTAAAATCAATGAAGGCGTGATGGCTGAAAATAGAGGGCAACGTGTCCGCGTGTATCCGAATCAAGTTCTCCGAGATGCTTCCCTTAGTGCCCAGCAAGGGCTTTCTCATGAATTAGATGTTGGTGTGTTACCTGACGGATGCTTCCCCATCTTCGCTTCCGGGCGTGGTGCTTTTGTGGCTCAAGATGAAACTATTGTCGCACACGGTGGCACGAGTCTTGACGAATTACTTGTGCCGTGGGTAGTGTTACGGAGGAGTGAATAAATGTGCAGTAGTAAAGTTGTAACTTTAAATCGGAGCTTGAAGGCGTCATGGCTTGTTGCTGCCTTGCGCTTACGTGCGAGCGGTTGCGAGCTAGAACATGCGAAGGCCGAACTAGAAGCTTTGCTTGAGAATGACATCAAGGGCAAAGAGTCGATTCGTAAATCGCTCCGCTACCTCAGACAGGTTTGGCTTGAGCCACATCCAGTTCATGGGGCATTACAGGAAGAAGCAATCGCTTTGTATCGAGAGAGTACCACTTATGGGAACGCATGTAAGCTCTCATATTTTATGCTTATTGCGATATACCCGTTTGCGAGGGAAGTGGCTGAAGTTTGTGGGCAATTAAATCGATTGCAGGGCACAGTGAAGACGGAGCAAATTAAACGTAAGATCTCAGCCATTTACGGAGAACGTGAACAAGTCTTACGCTCAGCAAGGTGCGTTGTGTTTATTTTTGTCGAGTTAGGTATTTTGCAAGCCACAGGATCGAAGGGGATTTACTCCGCGGCAAAAACGAAGCTAAGCAGTCATCAATTTTCAGCATTTGCAATCACTGCTTTGTTATGGTCATTGGGCTTAAGGAGTGGAATTGGCCGTTCTGAGTTGGAAGGCCATAGCAGTTTATTTGCTTTCGATGCGCATGCTCTAATTGAAGAGGCGATCCACGACCAAAGGTTTGTTATATCAAGAGAGTCAATGTCCCGAGAAATAATTTCACTGGGTTAGCTCTATTTATTGCTCATTGTTAATAGAGTCGAACTTTGCCTTCATGGTCGGGTTACCGCGAGTGAATTTTTTGATGGTGACGTCCTGAGCTTTGTCGTTGGCGAGGCGGAGATTGCGGTCGGTGCCGAGTAGGCAGGTGAAGCTTTGTAGCGCTTCCTTAAATTCGCCACCTAGGATGTTTTGTAGCAAGCTGTCGATCGGCAGATGGGCGAGTGCAGCGTTGCAACGACTCAGATGGGTGAGTGATTCGAGCGTCTCGATTAGCTCGCGGAGATTTTCTGGCATCAGCATATTTTTGTTTTTTGGATTAAATCGGGGCAGGGTGCCTCAGTTAGGAATTTGCTGAAAAGAGTAGAAA
>Ga0209710_1001245_pt1 | contig 20157 bp, 19 predicted proteins | sample ArcticOcean_MG_C_5_FD_187436 | JGI IMG/M metagenome (GOLD analysis project Ga0209710, IMG submission 187436) | Marine microbial communities from western Arctic Ocean - ArcticOcean_MG_CB4_138 (SPAdes) (version 2) | ecosystem: Environmental > Aquatic > Marine > Oceanic | place: Arctic Ocean...
TATTAAATTTTTAATCTTTATTTAATAGTGAACTGTATTAAATCTTATAATAAGTTATAGGTTATATAATTTTAACAAAAATCACATAAAATTTTAAAATGAAAAAAATTCTTAATTACTCAACACAAACAATTAATCAAAATGATTTAAATAATGTTTTAAAAGTTCTAAAATCTAAGTTTCTAACCAAAGGTAAAGTAACAGAGGATTTTGAAAAAAAAATTAAATCTTATTGCAAATCAAAATATGTTTGTGCAACAATTAATGCCAGTTCATCTTTGATTATAGCCTGTAAGGCTTTAGGACTTCAAAAAGGAGACTTTGTTTGGACTAGTAATATAACCTATATTGCAAGTATAAATTGTGCTTTACACCTGGGTGCTAAAATTGACTTAGTTGATATTGATGATTCTAACAATATTTCAGTAATAGATTTAGAAAAAAAATTAAAAGTTGCAAAACTTAATAAAAAATTACCAAAAATTATTGTGGCTGTTCATCTCTCAGGACTTCCATGTAATTTAAAGAGAATTAGACAGTTATCAAAAATCTATCATTTTAAAATTATAGAGGATGCGTCCCATGCATTTGGCTCTAAATACAAAAAATCTATGATAGGTTCAAATAGATATTCAGACTTATCTGTTTTTAGTTTTCATCCAGTAAAAAACATAACAACAGCTGAAGGTAGTGCAATAACAACTAATAATATTGACATACATAAAAAATTATTACTCCTTAGAGAAAATGGTCAAGATTTTAATAAGATAAATAAATTAAAATTTCCCACTAAGTATAATATTACTTTATTGGGATATAATTTTAGAATTAATGAAATAAATTCCTCTTTAGGAATATCTCAGATTAAAAAAACTAATAAATTTATTAATCAAAAAAAAATTATAGCAAAAAAATATTTTAAAGAACTTATTCTGCCAGAAATTAATTTACCTAACAAAGATATATTAAGCCAATCAGCATTACATTTATTTATAATTAAAATTAATTTTAAAATGCTTAATATAAATAAATATGAGTTAATTAATAAATTAAAGAAAAAAAAAATTATTGTTAATTGTCATTATATTCCTTTAAGTAAGTTTAAAATATTAAAAAAATTTATATCAAATAAAAAATTTGACAATTCAGAAAAATACTACAAAGAGGCAATTTCAATTCCAATGTATCCAAAATTAAATCATGCCGAACAAACATATGTTATTAAAACATTAAAAAATATTATTAAAAGAAATAGAAAAAAATAAATGATAAATTATTTTAATTATAGAATTAATAATTTCTTGGAATACAAAAGAAGAAGTGGTAGAAAAAGCCCTTATATATTAAATCACAGAATAAAAATTGTGTAATTGTGAAGATTGATATTAAAAATAATTTAATAAAGGATATATAAATTTGAATATTTTAGGCCTACATAAAAGTCCATGGCATAATACTGGTGCTTGTATTATTCAAACAAATGAGTTGGATACATTACAAATAAGTATGATTAGCCAAGAACGTTTAGATAAAAAAAAAGATTCTAGAGATTTTCCAGAATTGGCAGTTAATGCTTGTATGAGAGAATTAAACATAAATTCATATGAAGAAATTGATTTAATAGTAATGGACCACATAATAAATAAAGATTGGAAATTAGATAATAAGTTAGGCCAAGAGCAAAAAGAGGGATTTTTAAAAGATTTTCCAGAAGAAAAAATTTTTGTAATAAATCATCATTTAGCCCATGCTTATTCTGTATTTTATTCTACAGACTTTGAGGAAGCCAGTATCTTAGTTGTCGACGGCAGAGGAAGTTCTAAAGAAACACAATCACTTTATTTTGGAGACAAGAATGGCATTAAACTTATTGATAAAACTGAAAAAGTTGGCATCGGGTTATTATATGCTGCTGTAACTCAAAAAATTGGTTTTAAGCTGCTACAAGAAGGTAAGACGATGGGCTTGGCTCCTTATGGAAAAAATAAAAATATATTTAATTTTCCAAAGGAATATGATGGTATAATTACTGATTATAGTTCAGTTTTAATAGATGGGAAATATGATTTCAAAAAAGAATATAAAGTTGATACATCTTCATTTTCTGAAAAAGCTGATGCAGCTTACGAAATTCAACAAGAATGTGAACAGGCGTTGTTACATTTAGTAAAATACTCAAAAGAAAGACTTAATACTAATAATTTATGTATAACAGGAGGAGTAGGTCTTAATTCTGTGTCAAATTATAAAATCTTACAAAGTAATATATTTGATGATGTCTTTATTAACCCCGCTTGTTCTGATACAGGTATACCTCTCGGTTGTGCTTTATATGGATTACATAAGATAAATAACAAAAATAAAGATTATATGGAAATAAGTCCTTATTTAGGGCCCACATATAGTAATGATGAGATAGAAAAAGCAATCCACTTATACTCAGGGTTTGATATAATTGAAGATAAAGAATTCAAAAAAACATCAGAGTTACTTTTTCAAAATAAAATAGTGGCAGTTCACCAAGGAAGATCAGAAATGGGACCCCGAGCTTTAGGAAACAGATCAATCTTGATGAGCCCTTTGGTTGCAGAAAATAAGGATGTTTTAAATAAAAGAGTAAAATTTAGAGAAGAATTTCGTCCCTTTGCTCCTGCATGTTTATTGGAACATGCTAGTGAATATTTTGAGATAGATAGAGAGAGCCCGTATATGTTATTTGTTCCTAATGTTAAAAATAATAAGAAAAAAATTATACCTGCTGTTACGCATATAGATGGCACCGGCAGACTTCAAACATTAACACAAAAAAGAAATAAACATTTTTATAAAATCGTTAAAAGTTTTTATGATAAAACAAATGTTCCAATATTACTAAATACTTCATTTAATATTGCAGGACAGCCGATTGTAGAAAGCCCTAATGACGCTATTGAAACATTTTTAAAGACAGATATTGATGCATTATTATTGGATAAATATCTTCTTATTAAGTTAACTTAATGAATAGTCGAATTAATGAATATGCAAACACTATGTTCAGATTTGAAAATATTCATGAAAATTGGATTCAGCTTTGTGTTGATTATTTAAAATTTGTTTTCAAGGATCAAATTCAAAATAAAGTTGTATTAGACTATGCTTCTGGGAGAGGAAATTGGTCGGTTGCATTTAGTAGACTGGGTGCAAAAAAAGTAATTTCTATTGACTCAAGTTTTGACAATATATTACGACTTAAAGAATACTGTAAAACTAAAAAAATTGATAATATTGAAATTATTTGTGGGGATTTTTTAGTTGAAAAATATGAGCTTCCGTCAGATATTGTTTGGGTTTATGGTATCATGCATCATATAAAAGATATTGATGTTTTTTTACAAAAAATTAAAAAATTTACTGCCAAGAATGATAGTAAGTATTTTTTTTATACACACAATATAGATTCATTAAGACACTTCTTGGTCACAAATGCTCGTCAAATATTAAAGTATGATAGCGAAAGTGATTTTATGAAAGATGCCTCATGTCTTATTCCCTCTGCTCGTTTAAGATGTCGTGATGATTTAACAGCTCCTTATATTAAATGGTATGACAAGAGCATGATGGCAAAAACCCTTGAAAAAGAGGGTTTTTATATTAAGGAAGATATTAAAGATTTGTTTAGTTTTCAATTTGGAAAAAAAAATTATGAGTTTTCTCCTAATCAATTTTTGTGTGAGACTAAAAAAGTTCAAGTCTCCAATATTCAACTAAAGGATAAAAAACTTTTTGAAAATGAAATTTTAATACTTCAAAAGCTTCTAGATACTCTAATAAATAATATGAATAAAGATCAAATGCAAAATACTATGTTAGGCTTTGTAAATACATATTATAGTAAAAAAGATTTAGGTTATGATGCATTAATAATTGAATTAGGTTTATATTTAATTTATTGGATAATGTATTACAATATCAGATCAACTGATGCAGATGTTATAAAAGTTTTAGAATGTGCAAAAAAATCACAATCAGGAATGGATCGAGACGATTATTATGGTAACTTGATTTTAGAATATCTAAAAGCAAACAATATAAGGATTTAATCAAATAAATATAACATGAAACTGACTAAACAACAAAAAGATGATTTTCATCAAAATGGTTTTTTGATTATTAGAGATTTTTATAGCGAATCAGAAATACAATTAGTAAAGGATGAGATAAATTTACTTGGAAAAAACATCGTAAAAAATGATTTTAATTTAGATAAAAAATTTAATAAAAAATTAGAAAAAAAGTATAGTTTGCTGTACAGAGTTTTACGCTATTCCATAATGTTAAATAAGATGTCAGTTTTAGACAAAAATATTTTACTGACTAAGCAATTGGGAGTCAAGATACCTTCTGTAATGAAATCTTGTAATATTCGGATGGACACACCAAGTAATAAAAAATTATTTCAATGGCACCAAGATACATCTTTTCTATTGGGTTCTTTAAATGCATTAACTTTCTGGATTCCCCTTACTGATGTAAATAAAAAAATGGGTTCAGTTGAAGTTATTCCAGAGTCACACAAAAAAGGTTTTTATAAGTATAAAATAACAAAAACCAATGTTGATCAAAAAAGTTTTTTTTCACCTTCTGATCTGCATTTAATAGATGAACCAAAAAATGATAATAATAAAATTATAACTGCAAAGTCTTGTGATTTAGTTGTTTTTTATCAAATGTTATTACATAGATCCACAAACAATAATTCTGAAAATAATAGGTATGTGATGCAATTAAGATATTCAGATCTATTAAATAAAGAATTTATAGATTCTGATTATCCATATGGAGATAATACAAATATACTGTTTACAAACTACAAGGATAATACAAATAAAGGTAAATAATAAATATACATATAAAATTATTGAAAATAATAATTATAAAAAAACTTTAGACAATAATAGTTAACTAGTTATTTTGAAATTTAACATATATAAGACTATTGTTGTAGAAATTGAGTGATGAAGAAAAATAATGGATAAAATAAAACAATTTGAAAAAGAGAGACACGATAGAATTTTAAAAAATGCTGACGATAAAAAATTAAAATTTTTTGCTAATCAATGGTTGAATGAAAGCATGATCAAGCAGTATGTTTATAATTTTTCTTGGCTAGGAAGACCTATCATTCAAAGCCCACAAGATATTATGGCATTACAAGAAATAATTTGGGATGTAAAGCCAGATATGATTATAGAAACAGGAATAGCCCATGGCGGCTCTCTAATCTTTAGTGCATCAATGCTTACACTTTTAGAAGCTTGTGGTGAGATAGAAAATGGTCAAGTGCTTGGAATTGATATAGATATAAGAGAGCACAATAAAAAAGCGATAGAAGTCCATTCTATGAATAAAAAAATAAAAATGCTTCAAGGCTCAAGTCTAGATAAAATGATACTGCAAAAAGTAAATGATTTAGTAAAAAATGCTAAAAAAATACTTGTATGTTTGGATAGTAATCATACGCATGAGCATGTTTTGGGTGAATTGAAAGCTTATGCACCTTTTGTGAGTATTGGGAGTTACTGTGTGGTATTTGATACTATTGTAGAAGATATGCCAGAGGGAAGTTTTCCTAATCGACTTTGGGGACCAGGCAATAATCCAAAAACAGCAGTTGTAGAATTTCTAAAATTAAATCAAAATTTTGAAATTGATAAAAGTATTCAAAACAAACTAATGATCACAAACGCTTCAGATGGATACTTAAAAAAAGTGAAATAGTCTTTATTTTAAAAAATATATAAGAAAATACTAAATAAAAAAGAATTTAATAAAATTAATCTATAATAAAAAATGCAACAAAATGAAAAAAAAAAAAAATTAAAAAAAAAAAATTAAAAAAAAAAAAGAAAAAAAAATAAAAAAAAAAAAAACCTCTCGTAAGCATAGGGATGCCAGTGTTCAATGGAGAAAAGTATATAATAAAGGCTTTAGACTCACTTCTCAATCAAACATTTTCTAACTTTAAACTTATAATATCTGATAATGCATCGACTGATAATACTCAAATAATATGTGAAGAGTATGCGTTAAAAGATAACAGGATACGATATGTTAGGCAGCCTGAGAATAGAGGGGCGCTGTTTAATTTTAAATTTGTATTAAATAACTCGATGGGAAAATATTTTATGTGGGCTGCTCATGATGATTGGCGTACACCAGAATTTTTGGAGGCAAATGTTTCTGCTCTAGAGTCAAATTTAAAGTTTGTTGCATCAATGTCTCCAAACTGCTTTGATAACGAAGTAAATAAACAAGATAAGTATGTAAAGTTTAGTTTAAGTGGAAGTCTTAAAGAACGTTTTAGTACATTTTTAAAAAAATCATGGAAATCTCATGCAATATATTATTCTTTGATGAGAACCGAAACTATAAAGAATTATAAAGATTATAATTCGTTATATGCTGCTCATGATTGGTCTTTAGATTTTTTTTTATTAAGTAAGGGTGAAATAAATAGAGCTAAAACAGGACTGATAGTTTTTGGAAGATTTGGAGATAGTATGATCAAAGATCCTTGGAAATTCTATAGAAAAAAAAAAATTGAAATTTTTATTCCTTTATATGAGTTCACTAAGTATGCCCTTAGCTTAATGAAAAATTTAAAATATTATGAATGGCTAAATGTTTTTTTTAAACTTTTAAAACTAAATTTACAGGCAATGAAGACAAGTTATATTATTACAATTAAAGGATTATTTTAATAACTGATATTATGGTTTATTTTTAAAATATAAATATTAAAAATGATAGATTTCATAAAATATAGAATAAAAAACTTTTTGAACTTTAATAAAAGACAATTAGGTGAAATTCAAATAGAGTTATCAAAAAAAAAATATAATCAAATTAGCAACATACGTGAAGCGGAGTTAAAAATATTTTCACAATTTGGTGAAGATGGGATTATAGATTATCTATTATATAAACTTAAATTAAATTCAAAAATTAAATTTATTGAGATTGGTACTGGTGATTATGAGGAGGCGAATACTAGATTTCTTTGTGAAAGTAGAATATGTAGTGGTTTACTTATTGATAAGATTAAAGATTTAAAATACGTAAAAAAAAGAGATTTTTTTTGGAAAAATGACCTTTATTTTTGTCAAAAAACTATCACACCATCTAATATTTCATCTGTAATTAATAGTTATGGGTTTAAAAATGATTGTAACTTATTGTCTATCGATATAGATGGAAATGATTTTTGGGTTTTAAAAAATATTGAATTAAGTCTTGTTGATATAGTGGTAGCTGAATATAACCCACTTTTTGGATCAAATTTATCATTAACCGTACCTCAAAATGAAAATTTTGATAGAAATAAATTTAAAAAAATATTTTATGGAGCTTCATTAACTGCAATTATTGAATTAATGGAATCCAAAGGGTTCATGTTTGTTGGCGCTAATTCAGCGTGCAACAATGCTTTTTTTATAAATAAAAATAAAAAAGAATTTTTCTTAAATTTAAAAGTTGAGGAATTAAAAGAATATACTAAATTTACCTTTAGGGAAATTAAAGAAAATTCGTATAAAGAAAATCAAATTTCAAATCTTATTGATAAAATTGAAGATTTTGAAATTTATGATCTTAATAAGAAAAAAACTTTTAAAATTAAAGAATTAAAGAAACAACTAACAAATGTTTGATAAAGATTTATTAAATAAGCAAAATTACCTAATTATAATCCTAATATCATTTCCAGTATTTTATATAATAGGAAGTTTTTTTCTTAATATATCTATTATGATTATTAGTATTTATTGTTTAATTAATTATTCAAAAGTCAATATACAAAAAAAATTAATTTATATTTTTTCTTTTTTATTTTTTTTTTTTATTATCAACTCAATTTTATCAATTGATAAATCATATTCACTTTATAAATCTATTGCTTATTTAAGATATTTTTTTTTTACAATTGGAATCATCTTAATTTTTTCTATGATAAATGAAAATTCGTTAAAGCTTGTATCTAAAATATTTATTTTTATAACTATATTTTTAGTTGTAGATATTCTTTTCGAGCATTTTACTGGAAAAGATTTTTTTGGAAACAACGATGGAGTTAGGTATAATAGACTATCAGGACCATTTGGTGATGAATGGATTGTTGGCTTTTTTCTTTTGTATTTTGGATTTTTATCGTTTGGATTATTTATAAAGCATCATAAAATTAATAAATTTTTTTATTTTATTTTTACAATAACTATTAGTTATACAATATATTTGACAGGTGAAAGAAATGCATTTCTTTGTTCATTAATTTTTATTTTTTTAATGATAATTTTAGATAAAAAAAATAGAAAAATATTTTCTCTTTCATTCCTTGTCATCGTAATACTATTTACTATTAGTAATAAATATAACATTGTTAAAAATAAATATTCTTTAGATGCGATTAATCAAATTAATACTGAAAACGAATTACAGTCTAATGAAGGTGAAAAGCACAATTTGATTGATAAAATTAGCAAAGTTTCATTAAAGAATCACTGGGTTCTTCATTATTTATCAGCTTTTGAAATATTTAAGCAAAATAAATTTCTGGGGTCAGGTTTTAAATCTTTTAGAATCGAGTGCCCTTTAAACCCAAAAAGTAAACAATATTTGTGTTCAAGCCATCCACATAACATTTATTTTGAGCTATTTTCAGATACAGGAATAATTGGATTTTCTATTTTTATTTTGATTATTATTTATCCCATATTAAATTATTTTCGTTATAAAGATAATTTAGGTTTCTATTCAAAAATTTTTTTTGCATTGTTTATAACTTATGTATTTCCCCTGAAACCACACGGAAGCTTATTTACAACTTCATATGCCTCAATGCTCTGGTTTTTGTATTCTTTAAATTTATATTATCTTACTAATGACGAAAAGAAATATTAAGGAACCATATATTAGTATAATAACACCTAATTTAAATGGTGAAAAGTTTTTGGAAAAAACAATTCAGTCAGTTGCCGATCAAACCTCTAATAATTATGAATATATTCTAATTGATGGAAAATCTAATGATAAATCTGTTGAAATAATAAATAAGTATATTGATAATATTGATACTTTTATTTCAGAAAAAGATGAAAGTATGTATCATGCGATTAATAAAGGAATACAAAAAGCAAAAGGAGAAGTTATAATCTGGATCAATTCTGATGACATACTTGACAAAAATGCAGTTTTAAATGTTTCAAATTTCTTTAAAAAAAATTCTAAGGTTCAATGGATCTCTGGAATAAATGGGTATATTAAAAAAAATTTTAAATTTTCAGGAATTCCGTATGTATACCCTAGATTTTTTTTAAAGAGGGGTTATGCTCATTCTGCTTTATGGGGTTTCGTACAACAAGAAAGTGTTTCTTTTAGGAAAAGTCTATATAAAAAAGTTGGTGGTTTCGATTACAAGTATAATAATTCCTGTGATTATGGATTGTGGGTCAGTTTTTCAAAAATCACATTTCTTCAAACTGTTTTTTTTAAAATTGGTTTTTTTAGATCTTGGGATGGTCAGGATTCCAAAATAAATAGACTTCTTACATATCAAAGTATCGGATATAAAAAGATTCCATTTTATAATTTGAGATATGTAAGAAATTTTATCTCACTTATTTTATTACCTTATATTATTATTAAGACGTATATTTTAACAAAATAAAATAAGTCGTAACCGAAATAAAAATAAGAGAATATAAAAAATCTTGGCTAATAAAAAATATATAAATTGGTAAATTTATTATAACCAAATAAATTAAAACAGTTTTTAAATTACCAAATTTATTAAATAATCTATGATGAAGATGGTTCTGATCACCCTTAAAAGGATTATTTTTGTTAAAAATTCTTACCATAAAAAGTCTAAGCATATCTAATCCTGGTATAAGAAGTAAAAGAAATATTTCTTCAGCATAATACAGCGAAGGTTGATAAGAGTTTTCTTTTAAAAGAATTATAGCAATACAAGTTGAGATAAGATGATTGCCAGAATCACCTAAAAAAACTTTATACTTAGTATTTATAAATAAAAAAAACAAAAGAGAAATTATAAAAAAATAATAAAGGTTTAAAATTGAGGGATTTTTAATAATTAAATATAAGAAAAAACTCAACCCGACAGTTGATGCTAAACCATTAATTCCATCAATAAAATTAAATGCATTTAAGAACAACAATATACAAAGAATAGAAAATATATAATTAAAAAAAAAATTATCATTAAGGTAAATATTATCATTGTAAAAAAAAAATAAATTATTTACTTTTAGTTCTGGGTCTAAACTAATCGCTATAAAACAAATAATTATACTAAGGGTCATTCTCAGATTTGGATTAAGATTTTTTATATCATCTATAAGAGCAACTAAGAAAAAAGATAGAATTAAAAAAAAATTAAAAAAATTACTTTGAAATTTATTAGTTAAAATTAAAATAATAATATTTAAAAACAAACTTGAAATTAAAAAGATACCTCCAAATAATAAAGCCTTTTCTCTATGGATACTTTTGTCATTTGGATAGTCAATAAGTTTTAATTTTGAACAAATTTCATCCTTAAAAATAAATAAAAAAAAAAGTATTAAAGAAGAGAAAAAATTATATATCAAAAATTGCATATTATTTTTTTAATAAATCTTTTTGTAAAAAAATTTGAAATACTACAAAGAAGAATATTTATGGTATGAATATTTAGACCATAAGAATTAGTCAAATTTTTATCTATAATTAAACAATCACCATATTTATTTGATATTTTTTTATTAAATTCAACATGTTCACAATTTTTTCCATCATTACTATCATATGTAAATTCAATGACTTTATTTAATTTATATATAGCCATCCCACCATAAGCAGAAACTACTTTAATTTTATTTGATTTTATAAAGAAATTAATAAACATAAATTTACCTATTAATTTATAAAAATTTTTTTTAATATTTTTTTTTTCATATTTGTAAATTTTAAATAACTCATCAAAACAATCGTAATTAATCAAATCTTTAATTCTTAATGTCCAAATATCATAATAAAATATACTTTGAGTTGGGAAAATACCTACAAATTCTTGATTTTCTAAAATAGTTTTTTCTAGTTTGATGGAATTTAAGTTATTATTAACTCCCCCGCAATCTAATACTATTAGAAAGTCAAAATTTAATAATTTATCATTTTTTTTAATATATTTTAAATATTCATTTCTGCTTATTGCTAATCTAGCAACTCTATTATTAATATCTTTTAAGCTTTTATTAAGTAAAGTCCCTTTTTCATTTTGTAAAAAATTTTTTATTAAAAAATTCGAGTTATCTGATGAGTCTGATTCTACAAAAATTATAAAATAATCTTTAAATGATTTTGTTATTTTATTTAAAGTTCTGAATAGACTTTTGATATTCGATGACTCATTTTTTACTGGAATGCAAAAAACAGCTGTTTTATCAATCATTTATATAAGAACATTTAATATAAATTTATACAATTTCTATAAGAATATTACTATTTATTTTAGGAATTCTTATACCTTTTGTTTGCATTTAAAAAGAAGGAGAATATATTGCTTTTTATTATTTCAATTATAACTCACAAAATTAGTGTATGAATAAATTCTTAGTTGTTGGTGCAGGAGGTTTCATTGGAGGTCATTTTATTCAAAGACTCTTGGACGAAGGCAATTCGGTCAGGGCAGTTGATTTAAAACCATTCGATTTTTGGTTTCAAAAATTTGATAGAATAGATAATCATTCCTTAGATATGCAAGAGTATAAAAATTGCTTAAAAATGTCTGAAGATGTGGATTATGTAATCAATTTAGCATGTAATATGGGTGGAATTGGATTTATTGAAAAAAATAAAGCTGACTGTATGTTGTCAGTTTTGATAAATACCAATCTTTTGAAGGCATGCCAAAAAAATAATGTTAAAAGATATTTTTTTTCATCCAGTGCATGTGCATATAATAAAAATTTACAAAATGATCCAAATATTGATGGTTTAAAAGAACAAGACGCATATCCAGCTATGCCTGAAGATGGTTATGGTTGGGAAAAATTGTTCAGTGAAAGAATGTGCAGACATTTTAAAGAAGATTATGGATTAGAAACTAGAGTGGCAAGGTTTCATAATATTTATGGCCCCATGGGAACCTTTGATGGAGGAAGAGAAAAAGCACCCGCAGCAATATGTAGAAAAGTTATAGAAGCAAAAATGAATAACAAAGATATTATTGATGTTTGGGGTGATGGTACTCAAACAAGAAGTTTTTTATATATAGATGATTGTGTAGATGCTGTATTAAAACTTTTTTTTTCAGACTATTCTCATCCCATCAACATAGGTAGTGATGAAAAAGTCACTATAAATCAACTTTTATCTATTGCTGAAAATATATCTGGTAGAGAATTTAAAAAAAATTATCAACTTGATAAACCTCAAGGTGTAAGAGGAAGATCAAGCAATAACGATTTAATAAAGAAGACGCTTAATTGGGATTATAAATATTCTTTAGAGGAAGGTATAAAAAAGACATATTATTGGATAGAAAATATCTATGTGAATAAAAAAAATGATGAGTTTATAAGATTTACTAAAAAAGATCTTAACAATTAAATTATTGTGAATCTATATTTATCTGCTTGGTCAATATTATCAAAAAAAAATCAAAAGAAATTTTTTTTTATTATTTTTTTATTTATATTATTATCTTTATTAGAAATAATTGGAATAGCTTCAGTAATTCCGTTTATTACTGCTATCTTTTCGCCAGAAAAAATAGCAAATCTACCAATTTTAAATAATTTCGTCGATTTAATTGAAAAAAATCAAAATATTATCTTGCCAATATTTTGTATTATTTTCTTTTCAATATTTCTTTTAAAAAATGTGTTTTCTATAATTATTTATAGATATATTTTTAGTTATAACAGCGAGATAAGGGCGGAAGTCTCAACAAAAATTCTTAAAAAATTTTTCAATCAAGATTATTTATATTTTATTAATAATAGCCAAGGAAAACTTTCAGCAACAATGAGCTCAGAAACATCAGTTTTTTCAACAGAATTTCTTGATGCGTTGATGATATTATTAAGTGAGTGCATGCTTTTGATTGCAATATTTATTTTAATCATATTTACAGGTCATAGTATAATCTTCTTAGCTATAATCCCCATAATTTTTATTACTTTTTTAATTTTAAGCCTTTTAAAAAAAAAGATTAAAATTTGGGGAAAGTTAAGAGTTGAACTTGCAGAGAAAATGGTAACTGTAAGTCAAAGAATTTTTATAGGTGTACGAGATATATATTTTTTGAAAAATATCGATCAACTGATAAATAACTTTTATCTTTTAAACAAAAATCAAAGTTTATTAGATGCCAAAACACAAACAATAAGTATTATCCCAAGAGCTTTGCTTGAATTAATGGGCTTGACTGTTCTTTTAATAACACTTATTTATTTATATGACTCAGGAATATCTAATAACGAAATTATATCAAAAATTACATTTTATTTCGTAATTGCATATAGAGCTCTTCCATCATTTAGTAGAATTTTAGTTCACAAACAAAGAATAAGATATTCTGAAAACTCTGTTAAGATTATTAGCGAAACTTTATCGCTAGAGGATAAAAGAATTTTAAAAACAATAAATTATGAAAATTATGATTTTAAGAAATCTCTAAAGCTACAAAATATTGATTTTTCTTATAATAATAAAAAAAATTTTTTTACAGATGAAAATTTTGTTCTTGAGTGTGGTAAGGTTACTGGAATATACGGTCAAAGTGGGTCAGGCAAAAGCACCCTTTTAAATCTTATAACTTTTTTATTTAAACCTAATAAAGGAAAAATTTATATAGATGATAATGAAGTATTGAACGATATGGATAAAAGAAAATTTCAAAATATAATTACATTTTTATCTCAAGACACTTTTTTAATTGAGGACACAATAAAAAATAATATAACTTTAAGCTCAGATCAGAATATTGATAATAAAAAGTTGGAAAAAGCAATACAACTTGCATGTGCTGATAAATTTATAAAAGATCTTCCTGGTCAATTAGACTATATGGTAGGTACACATGGAAGAAAAATTTCGTCGGGTCAAAAACAAAGAATAGTAATAGCTAGAGCATTTTATGACGCTAGAAAAATTCTTGTTTTAGATGAAGCTACAAACGCAATAGACGAAAGTACAGAAAAAGAAATTTATCAGAACATTATTGATGAAAAAGGCAGTAAAACAATTGTAATTGTTTCACATAATAAGTCTAATTTATCTTTTTGTGATAATAAATATGAGATTAAAGATGGATCTATTATAAAATTAATAAATTAATTAAAACATTAATTATTTTTATTATAACATTTTTACTCTTCATTAGGCATTACCCTAACCAATTCTTATAAGGAAATATTTGGCTGTTTTTTTATTGGATTTATAAAGTTTTGTTTAAAATAATATTTATTTAAATTTATATTTAAATATTATAATATAAATATGTTATCCATAATATAATTAAAGCATAATGATAAATTAAATTTTTCATTTATAATTTAGGTAATAACGTTAATTAATGATTGAAATTTTATTATCACTTATCTTTTTCATATTTTTGGTATTCATTACAGGATCTATACTATCAATAAGTATATTTAAATTAGATTATGATAGTTTAGAAATTTATGAAATAGGATTACTTGGAATAATTTTTTTAGTTTTTCTATCTTTCATATTTCATTTAATTGTCCCTTTAAATGAAATTTATAACTCATTTATTTTTATATCATTAATCTTGTTTTTTAGCTTTAAAATCAAAAAAAAAATTTTTAAAAATTTTATATTAGATTATAAATTTATCTTAATTTCATTTCTTCTTATTTTCATAATGACCTTGAAATATAAACCAAATGAGGATTATGGGTATTATCATCTACCCTATATTATCAATTTAGTCTCAGAAAAAATAATATTTGGATTATCAAATTTACAACCACAGTTTGGCTGGAATTCAACCTGGTTAAATTTTTCATCACTTTTTTATCTGCCCATATTAGAAATAAAAGGAACTCAATTAAGTAATTCAATATTGTTATTTTTTGTATTTTACATGTTTTTAAAAGAGTTATTTAGCTTTAATAATAAGAATAAATTATCCTTTTTATTTATTACTTTACTATCAGGTTATGTGATAATTAAATTTTCTAGAATATCAGCACATGGATTTGATTTTCCTGCGAATATATATACATTATTGTCTCTATATTATTTTATCAAAATTTTTGAAGAAAAAAACACATCTAATATAAATAAATATTTTATTTTAATTCTTTGTTTTAGTTTATTTGCTATAACTATTAAGTTGTCTGCTTTTGCAACACCTATATTAATCATATTTATTTTTTTATTAATTAATAAAAAAAAAGATGTAATAATCTTTATCAAATCACCATTAATATTTTGTTTTCTGTTTTTTTTATTGTGGATTTTCCAACAATTTATTTTTACAGGTTGTTTTATTCCACATTTTGAATTCACATGTATCCAAACTGTAGAATGGTATACTAATGATATTTCTAATATGATTTCTGGCTTAACAGGAGCTGTTAATAAATCCTTTAATACTTATGAAGGAGATTTAACTTCAGTCGAATATGTTCGAAATTTTAATTGGGTAAATATATGGTTCGAAAGACATAAAATTGAATTAATAGAACATTTTTTAGCAGCAATAATACCATTTATTATTTTAATTATATTCAACATCAAGTCATCATTTAATGATGAAAATAATATTTTAAAATCACTTATAAATATGAAATTATTTTTCATATTTATAATCTCGTTTACAATTTTTGGATTAGTAGTATGGTTTATAAAATCTCCAGTAATTCGTTTTGGTATACCTTATTTATTTTTATTAATTTTTTTGACATCAACTTTAATTACTCAGATCCTGAAGATAAATTTTAAAAAAGGTCTATATTTTGTGATTATTTTAAGTGTAGTTTTTAATATTTCAAAAAATATAGACAGAATAATCAAAAATAATTCTAAGAATTATTGGCCACATGTTCTCAATATAAATTATTCTACAAAGTTTCAAAATGGTTTTAAAATAAATTATCCAAATTCAAAAATAAATTCTGCTAAAGATAAACTATGTTGGTCAGTTCCATATATTTGCAGTGTGACAAAAGGTAAAAATCTACAATTTGATAAAATGTTTTCTTATACATTTGTGAAGACAAAAAATTAAAATAACAATTAAAAAAATTGATTCAACTTTCTTAAAATTTTTAAAGTAATACATAAAATAAAATGTTTAAAAAATTTTTTGGATATTATCAAATCTTCTTTTAATTTCTTATAAAGTGACTTAAAGCTTGTACTATCACCACCTGTTCTCATAATTGTCAAATATTGATCAAAAAAGCTTATTTTATAATTTTTATTTAAAAAAATTCTTAAAATAAAATCATAATCACCAGAAATTAAGTATTTTTCAGAATATAGATTGTTCTCTAATATTTTTTTTCTTGCAAAGATAGATGTATGAGGTGGCATCCACCCAAATTTTAAGCTAGATCTATTAAAGTTATTACTTTTCCAAATTCTTGTAACTTTATTTGTATCTAATCTTGAGCAGAATTTAATATTACCATAAAGAACATCTGACTCATTCATCAATAAAAAATTAATTATCTGATTTATCGTATTTTGATTTTTAAAAAAATCATCTGAATGTAAAATACCGATATAATCACCTGTACAATATTTAAGTGCCAAATTTAATGACCCATATCTATTGGTAGAAACTTTATCTTTAATTATTTTTTTACCTTTTAAAGATAGTAGATAATTCTCTGTATCATCTCTAGATTGTGAATAAACTATTATATGTTCTTTATTCTTATAAGTTTGTATGTTGAAGGAATTAATAGCTTCTTTTAAATAGGGCATACCATTTTTAACAACAGTAATTATTGATATTTTTAAACTTTCCATTTTATATTTTAAAGAATAAAGAATATATCAAATAATTAATAGTTTTTAATAAATATATAAATATATTGTGATTTTAATATTAAATTTCTTGAATTTATATAAATAGTCATTATTGATTTTAGAATGAAAAAAATAGCGCTTATATTTGGAATAACAGGTCAAGATGGAGCCTATCTATTAAGATTACTTTTAAAGAAAAATTATTACGTACATGGAGTTATAAGAAGAAGTTCAAGTTTTAATACAGGTAGAATTGATGAACTATATATAGACCCCCATAATAAATCTAATTTTAAATTACACTATGGTGATTTATCTGATTCATTATTAGTACTTAAGATAATAAAAAAAACAAACCCTGATGAAATTTATAATTTAGGAGCACAATCACACGTGCAGGTATCCTTTCAAGTTCCTGAATATACAGCCAATGTTGATGCATTAGGAACGCTTAGAATTTTAGACTCTATAAAAACTCTAAATCTTGAAAAGAAAACTAAGTTTTATCAAGCTGGAACATCTGAGATGTTTGGTAGCTCTAAACCTCCACAAAGTGAAAGAACTATGTTTTATCCAAGAAGTCCTTATGCGGCAGCAAAACTTTATGCACATTGGGTAACAGTTAATTATAGAGAGGCATATGGAATATTTGCCTGTAATGGTATTTTGTTTAATCATGAAAGTCCTATGAGAGGAGAAACTTTTGTAACAAAAAAAATTGTTAGATCATTATGTAATATTAAATTAGGTAGTAATGAAAAATTATATTTAGGAAATCTTTACGCAAAAAGAGATTGGGGACATGCAAAAGATTATGTTTTAGCAATGTGGAAGATGATGCAAAAAAAAACACCTAAAGACTACGTCATATCAACAGGAAAACAATATTCAGTAAAATATTTTTTAAATCTTGTCGCTAAAGAGCTCAAACTTAAAATTACCTGGAAAGGCAAAGGTTTGAGAGAGTGTGGATATTTAAACAATAAAAAGATAGTTTTAATTGATAAAAATTATTTTAGGCCAACTGAAGTTGAATCGTTACTTGGTAATAGTAATAAAGCAAGAAAAGAACTTAATTGGAAGCCATCCTATAATTTAAATGAATTAGTAAAAGATATGGTTGATCAAGAGATAAAAAGTTTAAGTGTTAAATAAAAATTCATTTATTTTTGTAACTGGGCATAGAGGATTGGTCGGATCTTCACTTTTAAGAAGACTAAAATTTTATGGATACAAGAATATAATAGTTAAAACCAAAAAGGAACTTGATTTGAGAAATCAAAATAAAGTTTCAAATTTTTTTAAAAAAAATAAAATTGATGCCATAATTAATGCTGCCGGAAAAGTAGGTGGTATATTAGCAAATAATAGATACAAAGCAGATTTTATTTATGACAATATGTCAATCCAAAACAATATAATTCATTCCTCATTTGAAAATAATATTAAAGATTTAATTTTTTTAGGTTCAAGTTGTATTTATCCTAGAGATTGCAAACAACCCATAAAAGAGAAATATTTACTTACAGGAGCATTAGAAAAAACTAATGAACCATATGCAATTGCAAAAATTGCAGGAATCAAAATGTGTGAAAGTTATAATTATCAATACAAAAAAAACTACAAATGCTTGATGCCATGTAATTTATATGGGCCAAACGATAACTACAACCATGAAAATTCTCATTTTTTCCCAGCCTTATTAAGCAAAATTCATGATGCAAAAATAAATAATAAAAAAGCTATTAAAATTTGGGGTACAGGAGCTCCAAAGAGAGAATTGATGTATGTTGATGATTTAGCTGATGCTTGCATATTTTTTTTAAATAAGAAAACAAAAGAAACTTTGATAAATGTTGGTAGTGGCATGGAAAAAAGTATAATTGAGTTTGCAAAGTTTCTATTAAAAAAACTTGATTTAAATATAAAGCTTCAAAGAGATTTATCAAAACCTGATGGTACACCAAGAAAAATTGTAGATACCTCTGTAGCTAAAAAATATGGGTGGAAGCCAAAAGTTAACTTTAGTGATGGTTTTAACATAGCATATTTAGATTATAAAAAGAAGTTATGAAAAATTTAATAATTGTTACTGGAGGAGCAGGTTTTATTGGTTCCAATATGATTGATTTTTTATTAATAAAAACAAATAAAAATATAATAAGTTTAGATAATTATTCTACAGGTCTCAAAAAAAAACATATTAAAAATAAAAGAGTAAAATATATTAAGGGAGATACTAAAGATATTTCTAAAAAATTAGAAAAAATTAAAAAAAGAATTATTGCTATTTTTCATTTAGGGGAATTTTCCAGAATATATCAAAGTTTTTTAAAAATGAATGAGTGTATAGAGTCTAACTCAATAGGCACACATGCTGTTTTTAACTTTTGTCTCTTAAATAAAATAAAATTGATATATTCTGCAACCTCAGCATCGATAGGTAATAATGGGTTGGATAAAAATTTATCACCATATGCATTTACCAAAGCAAAAAATCTTGAGATGCTAGAAAATTTAAAAAAATGGTTTAACTTCAAATATGAAATAGTTTATTTTTACAATGTTTATGGCCCAGGACAAATAAAGAAAGGTTCTATGGCTACAGTAATTGGTATATTTGAGGACCAATTTAAAAAAAAAATACCATTAACAATAGTTAGGCCTGGATCACAATCTAGAAGATTTACACATGTTTTAGATACAGTCACAGCTTGTTATTTTGCGTGGAAAAAAAATATGCGTCAACACTACAGTGTATCTCATAAAAAAAGCTATACGATTATTGAAGTTGCAAAAATGTTTAATAGTAAAATTAAGTTCCTTTCACCCAGAAAGGGTGAAAGATATGCCTCGGCTCTAACAAGCTTACATCTTTCAAATAAGGTTTACAAAATATTTGGTAAAATTAGCCTTAGTGACTACGTGGAAAATATTGTTAAAAACTCCTAAAAAAGCAAACAATTCTTTGTTTACAATGTTATTATTTTAGGTATAACACTCTCGCCGGTGATTATTGCGAAGGGGTAATACCCGATCCCATTCCGAACTCGGAAGTCAAGCCCTTCAGCGCCAATGGTACTTTATCTTAAGACACGGAAGAGT
>Ga0209710_1001246_pt1 | contig 20154 bp, 19 predicted proteins | sample ArcticOcean_MG_C_5_FD_187436 | JGI IMG/M metagenome (GOLD analysis project Ga0209710, IMG submission 187436) | Marine microbial communities from western Arctic Ocean - ArcticOcean_MG_CB4_138 (SPAdes) (version 2) | ecosystem: Environmental > Aquatic > Marine > Oceanic | place: Arctic Ocean...
CATTTATTTTTTTCTTCTCATAAATGATGGGATATCGTATTCTTCCTCATCTGACATCTCTACCTTATTCAGACTATCTTCATTATATGTATTTGCTCCAAATACACTTGGACTATATTCATCATCACCTTCTGAAGTTTGTTGAATCTCTTTATTATCTTCCCCTAATTCTGTAACTGGTGAATCTATATCTGGGTTATAAATAAATTCACGTATAATTTCACCACTTTTTTCGTCCATCCTGTTTTCTATGTTCGATTTTTCTTCTTCTTTTAGATAAGCTAATCCTGTAGCAACCATAGTAACCCTTATATGATTTCCCATTGCATCATCTATGACATTCCCAACTATTACATGTGCATTTTCTGCAGCATATTGTTTAATTATATTCATTACCTCATGATATTCTTTCATTTTAAATTCACTGCTTGCAGAGATATTTACCAGCATTCCTTTAGCGTTATTAAGATTAACATCCTCCAATAATGGGCAAGCGACAACTTGCTTTGTTGCGATAGTTGCTCTATCTGAACCCTCTGCCATCCCTGAGCCAATCATTGCCATTCCCATCTCGCTCATAACCGTTTTAACGTCTGCAAAATCTACATTAATTAGTCCTGGATTATTTATAATTTCAACAATACCTAACACTGCACTATATAAAACATCGTTTGCAGCTCCGAATGCATCAACAAAAGTCACATCTGGCCCCAAAACTCCCATTAATTTTTCATTTGGTATTGTAATAAGTGAGTCGACATGACTTACAAGCTCATCAATTCCATCATTAGCAACTTGAACTCTTCTTCCTTCAAAATTAAAAGGTTTTGTTACAACAGCAACAGTTAAGATGCCTAATTCTTTAGCAATTTGAGCAATAACAGGAGTTGCTCCAGTTCCAGTTCCTCCACCCATTCCAGCAGCTATAAAGAGCATATCTGCTCCCTCAAGAGCTTCGATTATTTTATCTTTATCATCCAATGCGGCTTGTTTTCCTTTGTCTGGTCGTGCACCTGCTCCTAGACCTTGGGTTAATATCTCCCCAATCTGAACAATAGTATTTGCTTGGCTTTTCTTTAAAGATTGAAGGTCAGTATTTGCACAAATAAACTCAACCCCCATTACGTTTTTTTCAATCATGTAATCAACAGCATTGCCCCCACAGCCACCTACGCCCATAACTTTAATAATGGCTTTTTGTTTCTTACCTTCTACGACTTCAAACATAAATTACCCCGTATCGCATTAAAAGTTACCCTGAAACCACATTTTTGCTCTTTTAAGAATATGGCTAATAGACTTTCCTGAGCCAGCCTGATTAATACTATTTTGCAAATCATTCTTACCCATAATTAACAAACCTACACCGGTAGAATATCTTGGGTTTTCTACAACCTGTAAGAGTCCATCAATATCCCTAGGTATTCCAATTCTAACAGGCATACCAAATATTTTCTCTCCTAACTCAACCATTCCCTTAAGCATTGAAGATCCACCAGTAATAACAATACCTGAAGCAATGGTACTTCCCATCCGGCTCCTATGTATTTCATTTTGAATTTTTTCAAAAAGTTCTTCAATTCTAGGCTCTATAACTTGAGCTAAAGCGTGAGTGGTAATTTGTTTTGAATCTTGTCCAGCCACAAGAGGTATTTCAATAATTTGATCTGATGCTAAGCTTGGCATGGCAGCTCCATATCTTTCTTTAATATCTCCTGCCGATTGAGTTGAAGTCTGAAAAGCAGTAGCGATATCATTAGTTATTTGATCTCCGGCAATTGGGATGACAGCAGTATGCTGGAATGCACTATTTTTAATTACAGCAATATCTGTAGTGCCTCCACCAATATCGACTAAACACACGCCTAATTCTTTCTCGTCTTGAGTTAAAACCGCTTCACTTGATGCTAAAGGTTGAAATACTAAATGGGTCACCTCTAAACCACATCGCTTAATACATTTAATAATATTTTGCCTAGCTGCAATAGATCCAGAAATAATATGGACCTTAACATTAAGTCTGCTTCCACTCATCTCTATAGGCTGTTTGATGTCTTGCTGATCGTCGACCATGTATTCTTGATCTATTACATGTAATACTTCTTGATCAGTTGGGAGGTTTACAGCTTCAGCTGTTTCTCTAACTCGATCAACATCCATTTGAGTTACTTCATCATCTTTAATTATTACCATGCCATGAGAGTTAATACTTTTAATATGGCTTCCAGCAATTCCAGTATAAACCTCAACTATTTTGCGATCTGCCATTAATTCCGCTTCCTCAACGGCTCTTTGAATAGCTTGCATTGTTTGTTCAATATTAATAACAACGCCTTTCTTTAAACCTTTTGAAATATGTTGCCCTTTGCCAATTATTTTTAAAACACCATCAGGTTGAAGCTCAGCAACAATTACAACAACTTTTGATGTACCTATATCAAGAGCAGCAATCATATTGCTCTGGTCTTTTTTAATTTTTAGCATTGGTGGTATGACATTATTCATAAAATAGTCTTTTTTTCTTTATTTATTTTATATAAATTTTCATTCAATTTCTTTACTGCAAATCCATCTTTATATCTTAGGTCTACATACTCAACTCTACTTTTTAATTCAGATAAAACTAATTGGTAATTTTCAATTAATATATTTAATTTTTTTACGATATTATTACCATCTTCTTTCCCTAAAAAGAATCGTATATTATTATCTGTATAAATCTCCCAAGATAATCTATTGGATAGTGAAATTGTACCAATTTGCATCAACTCTTTCTTAAGAATTTTGTTTATTTCGTTGTATTTTACTGTCATTTCACGAACAAACTCCTCTGGACCTATAAATAATGGTAAATTATCCTCATAGGCAGCATGAAATATCTCTCCATAACTATTAACAAGCCCTCGATTACTCCATCTAGCTATTGGTTTATGGGATTCTATTTCAACTAGTAATCCAAATTTATTCCAGTCTCTTCTAATACTCACATCTCTTATCCAAGGTAATTTCTTAAAGGCCGCTCTTGTATCTTGAAGACTTACCCCAAAAAAATTTTTTTTAATATATTTATTCTTTATTAAATCGACTTGACTCTTATTAACATTTTCATACTCTCCTTTTATCCCCATTTCATTTATAGGAAATTTTGAACTCGTAATTAGCTGGTAGCATAAAAAAATTAACGTTATAAATATTAATAAGTATACAAAGGTTGTTGCTTTTTTTATTGATGCTGGGCTATCAAGCATTCGATGTCTCTAGAATCATTATTACCAAATCATCAAACTCAACTCCTGAATATTTTGCAGACATTGGCACTAGACTGTGACTAGTCATTCCAGGAACTGTGTTAATCTCAATAATATATATTTTTTTATTTTTATCGATAATAAAATCCACTCGACCCCAGCCATCACATCCAATTGCATTGAATGCATCTATGCAAAGTTTGTTAATATCATTCATCAAAGGTAAAGATATATCAGCTGGGCAAATAAATTCAGTATCATTTCTTAAGTATTTTGCTTCATAATCATAGAACTCTGTTTTAGATTTAATCTCAACAATTGGGAATGGTTTATTATGAATAATTGGTAGCGTATACTCTTTGCCATAAACAAAAGATTCTACAATAACGATTTTATCAATTTTGTAAGCCTCTTTAAAAGCAAAAATAAAATCTTTCTCATTATTTATTATGGCTATCCCGATGCTTGAGCCTGAATTTGCAGGCTTAATGAAAAAAGGTATGCCGCAAAGATTAGAGGCTTTCTCAAAATCACTCACATTATTAACCTGCAAAAAGTCAGGAGTGGTAATATTTTTGGATTTCCAAATTGTTTTACTTTTAAACTTATCCATCCCTATGGACGAGGAAAGAATTCCGCTTCCAGAATAAGGAATATTTATACCTTCAAGAAAATTTTGAATTTTACCATCTTCACCATCTTTTCCATGAAGGCAAATAAAAGCCCTATTGAAATTTTTTAATTGCTCTAAATTACTTATTTGTGGATCAATCGCTTCAGCAGCTACACCTTTCCTAAGAAGTGCCGCTAAAACTGCTTTACCGCTCTCCAATGAAATATCTCTTTCATTCGAAGTGCCCCCCATTAATACTGCGACCTTTCCAAAGTTACTAACTTCCAAGTTTTTCTCCAATTATTTTTATTTCTCTTATTAATTGAATATTTTTCTTTTCAAGAACAACTTTCTGAATGTAAGTGATTAACTTTTCAATATCTAAGGCGCTAGCCTTTCCTAAATTAATTATAAAATTTGCATGCTTTTCTGAAACTTGTGCTCCACCAATTTGATAGCCTTTTAATCCACAATCTTCAATTAACTTTGCTGCAAAGTTACCGTCAGGATTACGAAAGGTTGAGCCAGCTGTGGAGAAATTTAGAGGCTGGGTTTCTTTTCTATGTGCAAGTAGCTCTTTTATCTTCTTCTCAGATTTTTCTTTATTGCCTTTCGGAAACTTAAACCATGCAGCAAGAAAAAATTCTTCTTTATTATTATTTATTACTTTTCTATATCCAATCTTAAAATCAGATTTATTTCTTTCTACTTGATCTCCGTTTAAATTAATCATTAATACTTTTTGAACATAATCCCATGTCTCTGAACCATAACATCCGGCATTCATTGCTAAAGCTCCACCAATTGTGCCTGGAATTCCTGAAAAAAAAGCGGAGTCAGCCAGCCCTTTTCTAGCTGAGAATTTAGATAGTTTAGAGCAGCTTACTCCAGCTTCTGAATAAATTAGATTGTCATCATCGTTTATTTTTTTTAAACCGCCATGCATTACTATTACAGTTCCCTTAATACCGCCATCACGAACTAATAAATTAGACCCGAGTCCAATAAATGTAATTGGTAGTTTAATTTTTTTATTCTTTATAAGTGAAGCAAGTATTACCTTTTCATCAAAAATTAAAAATTGTTCAGCTCTACCTCCAACCTTCCAAGTATTATAGCTTTTTAACTCTACATCATGATGAATAGTATTTTTATCCATATTTTATTTTTCGACAATTTGTTTAGCAAAATCCCCTATCGAACCAGCACCCATTATTAGCAGAATTGAATCATCTTCAATTAATTTAACTATAGTATTTTTTGCTGTCTTAAAATCAGGTAAATAATGCATTAAAGGATGGTTTAAGGACTTCATTAAAGTCTTTGTTGAAACATCTTTACTATCAACCTCTCCAGCTGAATATATATCAAAGAGAAAAACCCTATCTGGAATTTGTAAAACTCTCATAAAATCTTCATAACAATCTTTGGTTCTAGAAAATCGATGTGGCTGAAATACTAAATTAATTTTTTTATTTCTAAATCCTTTTTTGGTAGCTTTTAATACTGCTTCAATTTCAGTTGGGTGATGACCATAATCATCTATAACTTTAATTTTCTTATTTTGTATAAGAACATTGTTATAAATTTCATATCTTCTTTCTACGCCTTGGAACTTAGAAAGCGCTTTTTTTATACTATTTTCTGATACACCATACTCTAATCCAATTGCAATTGCTGCCAATGTATTTCTTACGAAATGCTCACCAGGAAAATTAATTGTAATAAAAAATTCATTATGATTATACTTATTATCTATAACCTTAAAGTGAACTTTATTTCCTTCGTGTTTTATATTTACAGCTTTAATATCGACATTATTTTTTAATCCATAGGTGACCAATGGTCTTGATATTTTTGGCATAATGCTTTTAATATGTTTATCATCTGCACATAAAAAAATTGGTCCATAAAATGGCACTTGATGCGCAAAATCTATATATGTTTGTTTGAGGTTCTCAAAATTATTTTGATATGTACCTAAATGATCATTATCAATGTTGGTAATTATTGCACTGACAGGATTTAAATGAAGAAATGATGCGTCTGATTCATCTGCTTCAACAATCATTAAGTCACCATCACCAAGTTTAGCACTTGCATTCATTGAATTAAGCCTACCTCCAATAACATATGTTGGGTCAAGGTTACCTTCTGACAGTATCGATGCAATTAAGCTAGTTGTAGTAGTTTTTCCATGAGTACCTGCAACTGCAATCCCTTTTTTAAATCTCATTAACTCAGATAACATTTCTGCTCTTGGAATAATTGGTATTTTTTGTTTATTTGCTGCCTTTACTTCAGGATTTTGCTTTGAAATAGCAGCCGAAACAACCAGTACATCTATATTTTTTATATTATTTTCTAGGTGCTTATTAAAAATTTTTATACCTATTTTTTTTAAGTGTTGAATTGCTTCTGACTTACCAAGATCTGACCCTTGGACTTTAAACTTCAAATTATGCATAACCTCAGCAATACCACTCATGCCAGAACCGCCAATACCTACAAAATGTATATTTTTTATTTTATTTTTCATTTTTCATTTTTTCACAATATGAATATATTGTATTAACTACATTCAAATTTAATTTATTCTTTTGTGCTCTTGAAGCCATCAAAAAACATTCTTTTCTATCTATTTTTAAAAGAATTGGTGCAAGTTTGTTATTAATTTCATTCTCATTGACAATGATAGCTGATTTTTTCTCTTCTAATATTTTTGCATTATGATACTGATGATTATCTACAGCATATGGATAAGGTATCAAAATTGATGCAATACCTGCTTCAATAAACTCTGAAATCGTAAGTGCTCCAGATCTAGCAATAACTATGTCAGCCCATTGATATTTTTCCTCAATATCGTATATAAATTTTTCTGTACTTGACAACCAAGGAGGTTTTTCACTGCCAGGACTCCTCGCTAAACTCTTATATATTTTTACTAATTCCTCATAGTGCCTTTCACCTGATTGATGAATAACTGAGATATGCTTATTAGAAAATTTATTTAATATTGGTGGTAATAATCTATTAAATGCACTTGCTCCCAAACTACCGCCTAAAATAAGAATATTCAAAGGGCCTGTTTTATTTTTAAACCTTTGCTGAGGCTTACTTATATTAGATACTTTTCTTCTTATTGGATTACCTATCACTTTTGCTCTTTTTAAGCTATTTGCAAACCCACAAAATATTTTATTAGCAAATTTTGAAATTAAGTTATTTGCTAATCCTGGTATTGCATTCTGTTCATGAATAATTAAATGTATTCCAAAAAGTTTAGATGCAACTGCCATTGGTATACCTACATAACCGCCCATTATTATTACAAAATTTGGTTTTTCAACTCTTAACACCTTTATAGATTGAATTATTGCTATGAAAAGAATAAATGGTAGCCATAACCATGGTAAAAATCCTTTGCCTCTGACCCCAGAAATACTTATTGAATAAAAAGGAATCTTATATTTATCTACTAATTTATTCTCCATACCTGTCGATGTACCAACCCATGAAACAGGAATAGATTGCTCCATAAAATACTCTGCAATTGCAAGCCCAGGGTATATATGTCCTCCTGTTCCAGCAGCGACAACCATAATTTTAAATTTATTTATTATAATGTTGTCCCCGTAAATTTCTTCTATTCTCATGATCAATTCTGAGCACAATAGCTATTGCAATAACACTCACTAAAATACTACTCCCACCAAAAGAAAGTAGTGGCAGTGTTAATCCTTTGGTTGGAAACAATCCTAAATTTACAGCTATATTAATTGTGCATTGAATCGAAAACCATATAGCTATACCTTGAGCCATTAAAGCTGCAAAATGTCTATTATTTTTAATTGACTCCTTCGCGATCCCAAACATTCTTACTATTAGAAATGCAAATAAACATATAACAATAGTAACTCCAAATAAACCAAATTCTTCTCCAATAATTGCCATAATAAAATCAGTATGTGCCTCAGGTAAAAATGAAAGCTTTGCAACGCTATTTCCTACTCCTGATCCAAAATATTCGCCATTACCAAATGCCATTTGTGCTTGCGTTGTTTGATAGCCTGAATTAAATACATTTTCTTTGGCCCATGGATCTAAAAATCCTTGTATTCTCGCCTGTTTATATGGAGATATTTGAATTGCTCCCCATACTCCAATTGGGCCCAATATTGCTAAACTTACAATAACTCTTAAGGTCAGTCCTCCCAAATAAAGTATGCCGATTGCAATTGCAGTAATGACAATTAAAGCGCCGAGGTCAGGCTCTACGAAAACCAGCCATCCAGTAACAATCATTACTCCGAGCATAGGTAAAAATCCTTTTACAATAGTTCTCATTTGCTTTGATTTCCTTAAAACATAATCGGATGCATACATGACTGTAAAAAGTTTAACGAGCTCTGTTGGTTGAAAATTTGCGACCACCAATGACAACCACCTTCTACTTCCATTAATTTTTAGGCCAATACCCGGAATTAAAACTAAGACCAATAGAATTCCTCCTAACAAAAACAGATAAGGCGCCCATCTCTGCCAAAAATAAACTGGGATTAAGAATGTAATATACCCACAAATAAAAGCAATCATTAGATATGCTGACTGTCTGAGTAAAAAATAATAATGTTGATATCCATATTTTTGTGATCCAGCAGCTACATCAATTGATGCCGAATACACCATAACTAGCCCTATCCCCAACAATAAAAGGGCAGCCCATATCAAGCTGTAATCATATATTGGTAGATTGTAATTTTTTTGAGAAGAAAAAAGCTTCATATCCTATAATTCTTCCACAATAGATTTATATTCGTTACCGCGTTCTTTATAGTCTTTATACATATCGTAACTTGCGCATGCAGGAGACAATAAAACAATATCCCCAGACTCTGCATCTTCATAAGCTGCCAATACTGCATCTTTCATTAACTTATAATTAGTGATCTTTAGTGACTTTATAAAATTAAAGTTTTCTTCAAATATATGTGCATCCTGACCAATCAAATAAAGAGCTGATACTGTCCGCTTTAAATACTTCTCTAAAGGTTTTATAATTTGATTCTTACTATCGCCACCAGCAATTAAAAAAATATTTTTTTTATCAAAACTTTTTAAAGCTGTGATTGTTGCATTGACATTAGTTGCTTTTGAATCATTGTAAAAATCAATGCCTTGCTTATTTTTTAACCACTCCAGCCGATGATTAATATTTTTAAGATTATTAATTTTAAACTGGTTAAATTTAGGAAAAGCCGATTGCATACATGCGATTGCAGCCATAATATTTAATTTATTATGCTCCCCTATCAGTTTTAAGTTCTTTAATTCAATACTCAACTCATCTCCTCTTTCCACAAAGGATACAAAATTATTATTTATTAAAATATAATCTTCTTTATCTTGAGATTCTGAAACACCAAAAGATAAATTTGATTTATCCTTTAAAGAATCTAATTTTTCGTCATCTCGATTAATAATATTAATTTTAGATACATCAAATAATTTTGCTTTAGCTTGAAAATACTGTGTGAATGAATCATATCTGTCCATATGGTCATCTGAGATATTTAGAATTACGCTTACATCAATTTTTGCCTTATTCAGTAATTCAAGCTGAAAGCTTGATAATTCAATAATTAAAAGATCTAAGGTTTTTACTTGATCTATATCCAATATTGGAAACCCTATATTGCCTACTGCCTTCGACTTTAATCCCGATTCCAGAGCAATTTGTTCAATTATTGAGCAAACAGTTGTTTTACCATTTGTACCGGTCACAGCAATTACCTTTACCCCTAATAAATCATTTTTCTCAAAAAATAATGAAATATCATTATGAAAAATTACCCCTTTCTTTACCATTTTTTTTAATAACGGGTGCCTAGGATCTAATCCAGGACTAATTGCAACAAAATCTACATTTTCAAAAAATTTTTCTTTTAAATCACCAAGGAAATAAAAATTTTTTTTAGTGCCAAATAAATTTCTAGCATTATCCAAAGCTGTTTCACTTTCATCATAAAAAGATATTTTTGTATTACTATCTAAATATCTCGCAATAGATAAACCAGTTTGTCCACAGCCCAAAATTAATACATGATTGATATTTTTATTCATTATCGAATTTTTAAACTAGCTAAGCCAATAAGAACAAGCATCATAGTGATAATCCAAAATCTCACAACGACTTGCGTTTCTTTCCAGCCCTTTTTTTCATAGTGGTGATGAAGAGGAGCCATTAAAAAAATACGTCTTCCTTTTCCAAATATTTTCTTTGTATATCTAAAGTAACTCACCTGAATTACTACTGAAAATGTTTCCACCACAAAAATTCCAGCCATAATTATTAAAACGATTTCTTGTCTTACAATTACGGCAAGGGTACCCATTGCAGCTCCAATTGATAAAGAACCTAAGTCCCCCATAAATACTTCTGCTGGATATGCATTAAACCAAAGAAACCCCAAGCCTGCACCAGCTAGTGCGGCACAAAATATAGCCAATTCACCCACTCCTTCTATGTATGGAATACTTAGGTAATTTGCAAATATTGTATTGCCCTCAACATAAGCAAAAACTCCTAATGCACTGATCACCATAACGGCTGGCATAATAGCCAAGCCATCAAGTCCATCCGTTAAATTAACCGCATTACTGCTTCCAACCACTACTAAATAACTAAGTACAATAAAGGCTAGCCCGCTTAACGGTATACTTAAATCTTTAAAAAATGGAATTAACAAGTCTGTTTCTTGTGGGCTCCCCGCTGTAAAAAATAAATAGCAAGCAACGCTGATACCAATAATTGATTGCAGTATAAATTTTTGAAATGCTGTAATTCCATCACCTTTTTTCTTCTTAATTTTGCTAATATCATCAATCAAGCCTATTAAGCCAAAAGAAGTAGTCACAATAAGTAAAAGCCAAATGTAGCTATTACTAAGGTCTGCCCATAATAATGTAGAAATGACAATTGAAATTAATATCAGCCCTCCTCCCATTGTCGGGGTTCCAGATTTCACAAGGTGACCCTCTGGTCCATCATTTCTGATATATTGGCCCAGACTGTATTCTCCTAATTTCTTAATAAACCAACCACCAAAACAAAATGAAATTAATAAAGATGTAATAACAGCTAATACAGCCCTCAAAGAAATATAATTAAAAACATTAAATCCTTGAATATCTGTAGACAGCCATCTAAATAATTCTAATAACATTATTTATTTCCTATAAAGTAATTTTACTAATAAGTTCTTCCATTCTCATAAATCGAGATCCTTTAACCAATATAATTGATTTAGAATCTATTATCTTTAATAGTTTGCTTAAAAGAGCCTCTTTCGAGTCAAACCAGAATTCATTTTTATCTAATTGTTGCATAGTTATTTTTGTATGGGTTCCAATAGCTAAGGTAAAGTCTATTTGAGATTTTTTAATATACTTACCTAACTCTCGATGGTATTTATCTGTATTATTTCCAAGTTCAGCCATATCTCCAATAACTAAAATTTTTTTTCCTTTCATTGATGCTAAAACATCTACAGCCTCTCTCATGGAGCTAGGGTTAGCGTTATAGCTATCATTAATTATAATTGCCTCACTGCTGCTATCCATAATTTCAAGTCTTCCAGGAAACGGTTTAGTTGCCTCTATTCCTTCTTTTATTATATTTATAGGCACATCTAAAGCATAACTACATGCACATGCAGCAAGAATATTACTTATATTATGCTTGCCTAATAAATTTATCTTGACGTCAAAATTTTCTTTGGGGGTATTAATGGTTATTGTTTGCTCACCTAATACCTTACAGTTTATGGTTGCTTCTTTTGTGAAACCAAAGGTTATTTGCTTTAAGTTTTCTTTATCTTTGGCTAAAAATTGGTAATAATCATCATCTCTTGGCAATATAGCAGTTTCAAGTTGGTCTGAATTATTTAGAAGCTCTTTCTTTGCTTCTGCAATATTGTCTTTAGATTTGAAATTCTGAATGTGTGCTTCGCCAATATTAGTAATTAAAGCAATATGGGGTTTCGCAATTTCTATAAGATTAGCAATTTCTCCAGCATGGTTCATGCCTAACTCCAGTACAGCATGACTATGGCTATCCTTAAGATTTAGAAGTGTAAGCGGTAAGCCAATATCATTATTAAAATTACCTGCTGTATATAATAATTTATCCTTACCTAAATAGTTTTTCATAATGGATACTAGTACCTCTTTTGTTGAGGTTTTTCCATTACTTCCTGTAATAGCAATTATTTTTGGTTTAACTTGATCCCTAAGAAATAAAGCAATATTTGCTAATGCTTTATTTCCACTCTCTACTAAAACAGTATTTTTTGAATGAAATTTATGGTTAGAAATAATTGCGAATTTAGTGCCATTGCTTAGCACTGCTTCTATAAATTGATTGCCGTCATATGTTTTTCCTATTATTGCAATATACAAGTCACATTTTTTTTCATTTCTTGAATCTATCGTGATAGTTGAAATCTTAGTCTTTAACGACTCTTTTGGGCCTATAAAAGATCCTTTTGTAATCTCTATAATCTTTTTTAATGTAATATTAATTTTCTACTCCAAAGTATCTGGCCACATATTTTTTTGCTATCAGCCTATCTGAAAAGAGTTTTCTAACCCCTCTTATTTCTTGGTATGTCTCATGCCCCTTTCCTGCAATAAGAATCACATCGTCAAAATTAGACTTTTTTAAAGCTTCTTTAATTGCCGTCTCTCTATCCTCTATTGCTATATTTGGAATAATTAAATTTTCACAAATATCATCAATTATTTTCTTTGGCTTTTCATTTCTTGGGTTATCAGAGGTTACAAATACAAAATCTGCATATTGATTAACTATAACTGCCATTTCTTTTCTTTTCCCCTTATCCCTATCTCCCCCACATCCGAAAACAAGATTCAATTTTTTGTATTTTGATGATTTCAAAGACTCCAATATATTTTTAAGGGCATCTGGGGTATGGGCATAATCTATAATAACTTTAGGACAATTATCCAAACCGGTTTCTAAAGCTTCTGCTCTTCCAGGAACCGGGCTCAAGATTTTTAATACTGGGATAATATCTTCTATTCGATAACCTAAAGAAATTAAAGACCCAATCACGCCTAAAATATTATAAATATTATATCGTCCTATTACTGAAGCCATTACCTCGATAATTTTGTTTTGATATATTAAGTTAAATTTTGTTATTTTATTTTCTGTAACAAGGTTTTTCGCCTGCAGTGTGCATATGCTATCCATACCAAAAGATATTTTTTTAGCTTCATCTAATGATGATTCCTCAAAAATTTTTTTACCTAATGGGTCGTCAACATTTATAACTAGGTTACCCTTCTTAGCATCCAATAAAAATTCTTTCTTTATGTTCCCATAACTTTCAATGGAGTCATGATAATCCAGATGATCTCTAGAAAGGTTAGTAAATACTCTTACATCAAAATCAATACTGGATACTCTTCCTTGCTTAATTCCATGAGAAGATACTTCAATACATGCGTCCTGAACCTTATTGATTATGAAATCATTTAACATGCTTTGAATTTCAACTGCATCAGGTGTTGTATTTTTAGTTGATTTTAAATTGTCAATAAAACCATAACCAAGCGTACTGATCATTGTAGCTTTTCTCTCAAGATGTTTAAGGCATTGGGTTATCCAATATGCACTTGAAGTTTTACCATTAGTGCCTGTTATGCCTATTAAATTTATTTTTTTTGATGGGTGATTATAAAACTCGCTTGCAATATTCGAGATGCTACATTTTAAATTTTTTACTGGTAAATTTGGTAATTCCCATTGAGGATTCCATTCAAAATCTAACGGGTCATATATTATTGCACCGGCCCCTTTTTCTATAGCCTCATTAATATAACTCCTTCCATCTTCTATTTCGCCTGGGTAAGCTAAGAAAATTGAGCCTTTTTTAATATTTACACTATTTTGCTCTAAATATTCAAATTCAGTTAATAGCTTTTTTAATGAATTGCTCATAATTTTGTTTTATCAGCATAGATCTCTTTTTTATTTTGTATACCCTCTAACTCTAATCCATCAGCATCAATGCTATACCATTCAAATGCTTTTGCCATAACCCTACTAAAAACTGGGCCCGCTAGTGTCCCGCCGTAATATCCTTTTTTCTTTAAAGGCTCATCAATCATAATCGCCATGACAAATCTTGGATTTGATACTGGCCCTAATCCTACAAAAGTCCCAATATATTTATCTTTAGAATATCCTCCATTTATATCATCTATTTTTTTTGTGGTGCCTGTCTTTCCAGCTACACGATAGCCATAAACTCTAGCTTTAGATCCTGTTCCTTCATCATCAGTTACTGATTCTAGGATGGTCAATATTACTTTTGTTGTTTTAGGTGACAAAACTCTTTTGCTTATCTTTAGATCATCATCTTTAATTAAGGATATTGGCTTTAGTTTTCCATCATTAGCAAAAACTGTATAAGCTTGAGCTGTCTGAATAAGTGTTGAATTCATTCCATATCCATAGCTTGCACGTGAATGGTCTATTTTTTTCCATGTTGTGTGCTTTCTTAAAGTTCCACTTACCTCTCCAGGAAAATTAATGCCTGTTTTTATTCCGTAACCAAATTTTCTATACATTGCAGCTAAATTATTTGAGCTAACTTTCTCACTAATTTTAGCCGAACCTATATTTGAAGAAACTTTAATTACGTCTTTTACAGCAATTTCTCCATGCGCATGGGTATCCCTTATATCTTTACCTTGATATCTATAAGCACCCTTACCCGTATCAATTAAAGTATTTATAGTTACAGCTTTTCTTTCTAACGCTGCAGCAAGGCTAATAGGCTTCATTGTTGATCCAGGTTCAAATACATCTGTAACTGCTCGGTTTTTTATAAAATCTCCTATTTTATTATAGCCATTAGGGTTAAAAGAAGGATAATTCGTCATAGCAAGAACCTCGCCCGTCTTCGCATCTAACAAAACAGCAGATCCGGATATTGCCTCATATTTTTCTACTGCTTTTTGAAGAGCATTATAAGCCTCGTTTTGTAATCTCAAATCAATCGTTAACTTTATATCTACTCCATCTTTTGGTAGTTTAATTGATTGAAATTCACCAATTACTCTCCTATTTTTATCTATCAGATTAATTATCTTTCCTTTTTCTCCAGCAAGATTCTTGTTCATTAACATCTCTATTCCTTCCTGCCCAACTCCATCACTTCCAGTAAATCCTACAACATGGGCGACCTGTCCATTTTCAGGATAAAATCTTTTATATATCTTATTTGAGCTAATACCCGATACTTTAAGCGCCATAATTTTCATTTTAGTACCGGGTGGAATATTTTTTCTGAGGGGAACATTTCTTTTATTTCTATTTTTAAGTTTTTTATCTAAATCTTTTGTGCTTAATTTAAGTAAATTAGCTAACTGCTTCTTTTGCTGATTAAGCTTTGTTTGCCTAATAGGATTAATATCTTTAAAATTTACTAAGGCTGCATCAGCCATAATTGAATAAACTGGTGTACTTTCTGCCAATAGCGAACCATTGCGGTCTAAAATTTTACCTCTATACGGAAATAAATCTAATGCCCTATGTTGTCTTTGCCTCGATTCTTTTTGCAACTTATCTTTTTCAAATGCAGATAACTTAACGGCTTGTGCAAATAAAACTACAAACATCCCAAGCATTAAAATTAAAACTATTCGCCTCCTAGCCGTTGATAATTCAAAATATTCTTTTCTAGATTTAATCTTAATCATCTAATTACCACTTTTTTTTCTTTTTTACTTGGAATGTACATATTTAATTTATGCCTCGCTATTTTCTCAATAATTTCAATTCTTGATTCAGATGATTCCTCTATTCTTAGCATTGTTTGCTGATCTTTTAAATCAAGAGTCCTTTTGCTTTCTTCATCTAATTCGGCAAAACTATTTCTAGTTAAATGTTTAAAATTAACTGTTGTTAGAGCACAAATAATCAAAACAATAAATAAAATTAAATTTAATTTCATACTACCTCCATTACTTTTTCGATTACTCTAAGTTTTGCACTTCTTGATCTTGGATTTTTAGTAATCTCTTCAGGTGATGGTGTGGTCATCTTTTGAGCTACTTTAAAAGGAGCTAGCTTTATCTCAGACGCCTTGATAGGAATATTTTTCGGAATATAATCAGTTTTTATTTTATGTTTAGTATAATTTTTTACGATTCGATCTTCTAACGAGTGAAAGCTAATAACTACTAATCGGGCTTTTGGTTTTAAATAATTAAATACTATTGGTAGTGTATTTTCTAGTTCTTCAATTTCTTTGTTGACTAATATTCTCAAAGCTTGAAATGTTTTTGTTGCTGGATCTTTTTTTAAATTTCTTTTTGGAACTGTATTTTTTATCAATTCAGCCAATTCTAATGTCATCGTTATTGGCCCTTTTGTTTCACGATGCTCAATGATTGCTCTGACAATCTTTCTAGCAAATTTTTCTTCGCCATAGGTTTTTAAAACATGCATTAAATCTTTTTCTTCGTATGTATTGATTATATCTGCAGCAGTTATTCCTTTAGTTTGATCCATCCTCATATCTAATATTGCATCAAATCTAAAACTAAAGCCTCTTTTAGCTTCATCTACCTGCGGAGATGAAATGCCCAAATCCATTAATATCCCATCCAATTTTGTAATATTTTTTTTTTTAATATTTTATCTATTTCAGAAAAAGCACAGTGCTCTATTTCAAATCTTTTATCTGCTATTTTTTTTCCTTCATTTATTGCATCTATATCCCTATCAAAAGCTATCAATCTTCCTTTATTGCTTAGAAGCTTCAAAATTTCACTTGAATGTCCACCTCTACCAAAAGTGCAATCTAAATATGTTCCATTCGGCTTTACAGATAAAGCGTCTATAGTCTCTTTTAACATCACGGGTATATGAGAATAAGTTGTCATAAAGAAAAGCCTCCTAACTCAGTGGGAAGTTCACCTTTATCATTAATCTTTATTTGTTTAATTTGTTTAATCCAGGCCTCTTTACTCCACAATTCAAAATGACTTCCTTGTCCTATAAACATTAAGGTCTTATTAATTGATGCATAATCTCTCAATTCAGAAGAAATTAATAACCTCCCAGCATTATCAGGAGATATATCTTCAGCATAACCAACTAATAACCTTTGTAATCCACTTGATTTTTTATCAAAACTTGAAAGCTGCATTATTTTTTCCTGAATAGGTCTCCATGCAGCAATTGGGTAGAGAAGAAGACATCCATGAGGGTGAGCGGTCAACACTAATGAGCCAGTTAATAATTCCTCTCGATATTTTGTTGGAATTGCTAACCTATTCTTTCCGTCAATATTTAGTAGTGTTGCTCCTTTAAACATATTTGCACCTAAAAAGATGGGAAATTACTGAACGCCCTTAGTCTCGTTTAATAATTTCCCACAAATAACCACTTTTCTCCTACAAGTGCACTATAAGCAAAAAAAAAGCGCTTTGCAAGCGCTTTTTAAACTTTTTTCTTTGTCCATCAATAAGTTAGGTATTAGTTTAAGTTGACCGGTAAGCCGGGTTCTGTCGTGGACAGTCATTCATCTAGGCATGCAATTACTCGCATACTCAAGCAGCCTACCCGGTAGCAACACGAGCCGTGTAAATGCTACCCTATTTGGCCTTGCTCCGAGTGGAGGTTACCGCGTTTCACCGTAACTAAATACGCTCGTCTCTGTGGCCCTATTCCTCGCCTCACGGCGTATGGCTGTTAGCCATCACTCTGCTCTATGGAGCCCGGACTTTCCTCTATATAGAAAACTATATAGCGACTGCCTAGTCAACTTAAGTAGTTATTTTATCACTCTTAGCTATTTTTCAGAAAATTGCCAAGACAAAGTTTCACCAGCAAAAAGAGGAATGATTTCTTCAGTGCCAATATTAATTTTATCTGGCATTTGAAATTCTTTCTTTATAAGCTTTATCTTTGACTTGTTGTAAGGTAATTTATAAAAATCAGCTCCAAACTTACTGCTGAAATTTTCAAGTTTGTCCAATGCGTTTTTTGATTCAAAAATTGATGCATATAACTCCATTGCATAAGCTGCAGAATAAATTCCCGCACATCCGCAACTACTTTCTTTTTGGTGCCTAAAATGGGGTGCGCTATCAGTCCCTAAGAAAAATTTTTTGGACCCTGAAATGGCTGCCTCTATCACTGCCAAACGATCTTCTGCTCTTTTAAGTATGGGTAAACAATAATGATGGGGCTTAATGCCACCTGAAAGTAGGTCATTTCTATCCAAAAGCATATGTTGTGGTGTAATTGTTGCGCCTACTTTATTATTTGCTGCTACAACAAAATCTACCGCTTCCTTGGTAGATATGTGTTCAAACACAATTCTAAGATCTGGAAATTCAGTATGTATTTCACTTAAATGTCTATCGATAAAAACTTTTTCTCTATCAAAGATATCTATGCTTTTATCATTTGACTCAGCATGGATTAATAAAGGCACTCCATGTTTTTGCATTAATTCAAAAATATTAAAACACTTTTCAATTGAATCGATTCCACTAGTTGAATTAGTAGTCACTCCTGATGGGTAAAGTTTAATACCATGCACAATCGAAGAAACACTTACTTTTTTAATCTCATCGCTATTTAACAAATCAGTAAAAAAAAGTGTCATTAATGGTTCAAAATTAGAAATTCCAATATTTTTTTTTATATCTTGATAATATTTTTCGGCTTGGCCGACACTTCTAATTGGAGTTTTTAAATTTGGCATAACAATTGCCCTAGCAAATTGTTTTTCAGTATCTTTACAGGCATGCTTGAGTATTTCTCCTTCTCGAAGATGGAGATGCATGTCATCAGGCTTTGTAATAATTAATTCAGTCATTTTTTTAATTCCAATGCTTGATTATAAACTTCCTTTTTACTTTTATTAAATATTGAAGAAATAAGTTTTACCGATTGATTTAAGGGTAACTCTTTCATCATTAATATTAATGCTTCATTTATAGGTAATGTTTCATTATCTTCAATTTCTTTTATTGGTGGAGTTAAAATAATAACAAACTCTCCCTTTTGCTCCTCTGGATGACTTTCTAATCTCTCTATTATAGATGTAACTTCGTCTTTATAAATTGTTTCATAAATTTTAGTAAGTTCTCTAGCAATAAATATTTCATGTTTGGCGCCAAAAATATTTTGCACTAATGATAGGCTTTTTAAAATTCTATGTGGAGATTCAAAAATAATTGTAGGTAATATTTGTCCGTATATATTTTGGAGTACTTTCTTAGCTTTGCTAGGTGTATTTGGGAGGAAGCCATAAAATTGAAACTGTGTTGACTCAATTCCCGATGCAGAAAAAGCAGTGGCAGGAGAAGATGGTCCAGGTATTGGTGACACTTTAATGCCGCACTTTAATGCTTGCTTTACCAGGAATGCTCCTGGATCACTTATGGCGGGGGTCCCTGCATCAGATGCATAGGCAATTGATTTTCCATTTGAAAGTTCAGCTATCAAAAATTCAGTCTTATTTTTTTCATTATGCTGGTGTATAGATATTAATTTTTTTTTAATGCCGTAATGAGCAAGTAATCTATTGGTTGTTCTAGTATCTTCACAGGCAACTAAATCAACTTTTTTTAATACCTCTATAGCTCTAAAAGTAATGTCATCAAGATTTCCAATTGGTGTTGCAACAAGGTACAGACAAGTTTCCATAATAAATATTTAAGATTAATTTAATTTAGTTTCTAAAAAAATTGTTTAGCTATATAATAATTAATAATGAAATCATACAAGCTTTTCATACTTTTTATTTTATTTATCACTCAATTGGTAGGATGTGCGCCGTCAACAATATTTGCTATTCCCGCATCAATTGCAGATAGAAGAACAGTTGAAGTCCAATTCATAGATAACAAAATATATTTAGCTTCATGGGGACCAATACAAGAGATTACCGACAATGAGAAACAAAAAAGTCATTTCAATATAGCCGTTTTCAATCAAGCTGTTGTTGTTGTAGGTGAAGTTCCTAATGAAGGGGTTAAAAATAGTATAACTGATGTGCTTTCTAAAATAAAAAATGTTAAAACAGTTCATAATAAAATAGTTGTTGGTGAGGCCTGCAAAATTAAACAAAGAGCAAAGGATACAATTACGACGAGCAATGTTAAAACAAGGCTATTTCTAGAAATAAATAATGAAGTTCATCCTCTGCACGTAAAAATTATGACAGAAAATGATAT
>Ga0209710_1001259_pt1 | contig 19995 bp, 18 predicted proteins | sample ArcticOcean_MG_C_5_FD_187436 | JGI IMG/M metagenome (GOLD analysis project Ga0209710, IMG submission 187436) | Marine microbial communities from western Arctic Ocean - ArcticOcean_MG_CB4_138 (SPAdes) (version 2) | ecosystem: Environmental > Aquatic > Marine > Oceanic | place: Arctic Ocean...
TAAATGAAAATTAAAAAGGAAAATCCAGCTAATAAAATACAAGATCTACAATTTTTTGGAGAATATGGAGGTGTAAATCCATCAATTGCGGATTCATCAACATTTACCTACCTGGCAGGAAATACGATGGGTGATGTATTTGAAGGAACTAGACAAGGATGTTATCTTTATTCTAGACATACCAATCCTTCAAATTCATATTTAGGACAGGCAATTTCTGAAATGGAATATACAAAGGGAGCAATACTTTCAGCATCTGGAATGGGAGCTATTAGTTCAACAATTTTGCAAATATGTGGTAGTAATGATGAAATTGTTAGTAGCAGAACTATTTATGGTGGAACGTATGCTTTCATGAAAAATTATTTGCCAAAATTTCAAATTAAAACATCATTTGTTGACACAACACAAATTGATCAGATTGAATCTGCAATAACTAAAAAAACAAAAATGATTTTTTGTGAAACAATGAGTAATCCATTACTAGAAGTTTCTGATATATATGCAATTTCTAAATTAGCTAGAAAACATAATATTTTATTGGTTGTTGACAATACATTTACACCAATGATTTTCTCTCCAGCAAGAATGGGTGCGGATGTTGTGATTCATTCACTAACAAAATTTATTAATGGCACCTCAGACACAGTTGGAGGTGTGATCTGTTCAAATGAAGAATTTATTAGTGATTTAATTGACGTTAATTCAGGCAGTGCCATGCTACTTGGCCCTGTAATGGATTCAATGCGTTCAGCTAGTATTCTTAAAAACACTAGAACACTACATTTAAGAATGAAAAAACACTCTGAAAATGCAATGTATCTAGCTAGTTCATTTCAAAAAGATGGTCTAAAAGTAATGTATCCTGGTCTTAACTCTCATCCTCAACATAAAATGATGACTAAAAACATGAATGAAGGTTTTGGTTTTGGAGGGATATTTGTGATTGATGCAAAAACAAAAGAACAAGCTAACCTACTTATGGAAGAAATGCAAAATTCTAATTTGGGTTATTTAGCTGTAAGTTTAGGTTTTTATAAAACATTGTTTTCAGCTCCAGGCTTATCAACATCTTCAGAAATTCCAGATGAAGAAAGAGCAGAGATGGGACTTACAGACAGTTTAGTGAGAATTTCTATTGGAATTGACCATGATATTCATAGAACTTATGAAACTATGATTAAGTGCATGCAAAAGGTTAAAATACTTTAGTTTTTAATCTGATTAAAAATCATTTTACATTTTTTTTAACAAACATAATTGGTGTTTTAATACCTGAAATTTCTCCAGCACCACAAATTACTTTTTACATTCATCTTATAATGGCAATACTTCCTCTTATGGTAGTTACACTATTAGCTAGTGGAAAGATTGAAATGGAAAAATAAAAGATTTAATTTTAGCTTAACATTTCTTATTAAACACATAAGTCCTCAAAATATTTAAATTTTGAGGACTTATTTATTAAATTTTATTCTTTGAAATGATTTCAAAGAACTAGCAACGCATCAAAAGTAGTTATAGATTACTCTAAAATTATCTTTTTCTCAACTGATCCATCATCATAAATATTAAAAAATATGGTGTTTTTTTCTTTGTTAATTTCAGAACCAAGTACATTAGTTCTTCTTATTAAAGATTTATCTGAATTAATAACATTATTAACATTAGTAGTATTTAAACATAGTGATTCAACTTCTATATTATAATAAAAATAATAATAACCAGGCTGAGAAGCGCTTGATCCAGTGATACTTATCATGTCAGCGATATTATAAGGAAAGGCTGCACCAGTTTCATTTCTGAATAGACCTGAATTATTATCAGAAACTCCAAGTTGTAAGTTTGAAGATATTGGAACATTAAAATTTAAAATAATATTTTGTTTTCCTGCAAAAACATAAAGAGTTGTATCATCAATAACAACACCATTATCATTGCGCAGCTCAAAAGTTAATGATTTTGAATTTTCTAAAAACACATCACAGGATCTAATTAAGCAATTATCAAAACTATCAAAAATTAAATATTGATCGTTGTAAAAAAATGAACCACTTCCAATATTATTATCTGGTGCACCACCATAAAATGAACTAACATTAGCATTAGAATTATAATTAGATGCTGTAGGATTCATACAGCCTAATATAGCTTGAATGCATCCGCCATTGTCAAAGCATGCATTTGGATCAAAATTATAAGCTAAAGGATCTGTACATCCGCTAATATAACAACAACTTCCATCCTCTGAATTAGCTAGAGCTGAAAAATTATAAGCAGTTGAATCAGTACATCCACATGCTTGACCTAACTTATACTTAAATAAGGAAACTGGAAGTGAGGGAAGATTATAATTATTATTCTGTCCTAAAATAAAATATGCATCACATCCTATAACAAAACTTCCTGGTGCCCAAATCGCATCTCCAGGATGAGAAGGTAATTGAATCCATGAATCATTAACAGGATTATATTCCCAAAACTCTCCAAAATCTAGTGGATCATGGTCATCACCATCTCCACTTAAGATATAGCCTTTTCCATTATATGAAAATTGGGTTCCAGCAACTCTTGCTTCAGATGGAAAATCTGCTAATTGCAACCAACTATCATTAAAAGGATCATACCTATAAAAATCATTGTATATGTATGAATTTGATGATGGATTACTTCCAGGACCAACCATACTACCATGACCAAAGCCTACATAAGCATAGTCACCTAAACCAAAATAATATGGGTGGTGTCTATTATTACCAATGAAGTTATTTTTTGCACTCCAAGTGTCAAGGTTAATATTATACTCCCACCAGTCATCTAAATTTCCATTATTATTACTTCCACAACCAACATAAATCTTATTGTTTACTAAAATCATCGCAGGATGATTTCTTCCGTCACCAATAAAACTTGATTTTTGTGTCCATAAATCATTCAACATATCATATTCCCACCAATCAGTAGGAAATAAACCATTATCTGTTGAACCAAAGCCTACATAAGCTTTATCTCCGACAGAGACAGCGTAAGCATAACCACGTCCAAAACTTGGAAAGTCTTGTAATTGAGTCCAGGAGTCATTTAATTTGTCATACTTAAACATATCAGTTAGATAACTTCCTGAAACTACAAACCCATAATTATCATTAGAAAAAGTAATAGGATGATGCCTTCCATCACCAATAAAATTTGATGAATTAATCCAATTCTGAGTAACAGAAATAAGTGGATAAAAAAGAAAAATTAAAATGATATATTTCATCTTACAAAGATAAAAATAACTTATTGAAAATATTATCTATTTTACAAAAATTGCAAGAATTATTAGCTTAAATATTTTAATTATAAATTCAACAAAAAAATATTACAAATTACTGGATAATAATTTTTTTTAATGTTGTTCCATCATCATATTTATAGAAAAGAAATGCATTATTTTTTTCAATAACTTTTTGACCAAATAAATTAGTTATATAAAGAAGATTATTTAATGAATTTATTTCGTTTATTTCAGTTGAATTACTAGAAAATAATGAGAAAAAATCCCATATTTTTTGTTCAATAACTATATCGCCATCATCTCCCCAATTATGACCACTTCGATGGGTAAAAAGCCATACTTCATTACTGTTTGATGCAAAAGAAGAGTATTTATAACTTATGGTTCTTTTACCATTATTATTTAAGTCAGGAAACGTATCAATATTAAGATTACTAAGAGAATTATAATTAACCCAAAAATCAACCAAAGTATCAACAGATAAATAAGAGCCCCAGTATTGATCATTTGAATCACCAATAAAATTAGTAACATTATCATTAAGACCATGAGTTACAAAAAAAGGAACAGGTGTATTTGGTGTAAAAAGATTAGTGATTAATCCGTTAGGAAAAACTGTTCCAGCAACTGGAGCAAAAGCTTTAAAAACATTAGAACCATCAAAGGCTAATAAATAAGACATTTCACCACCATTTGACATTCCCGTAAAGAATGTATTAGATTGACTGAGTTGATATGTTGATTGTAAATAAGAAGCTAATGTTTCTAAAAAACCAATATCATCAATAGTTACTCCAGCATGAAAATCATAACCAACATTCCAAAAATTATCCCCCCAAGAATCAGTAGTGCCCTGAGGGTAGCAAACAGCAAATCCATTTTGATCAGCTATATTATTCATTCCAGAGTAAGACATTATCCCTTGCGCCGAACCAGTAAATCCATGAGCAACAAAAACTAATGGTGCATTTAAAGGTAAATTATTTGGTGAATAATAAATATATTCTCTATTCAAACCATCATGAAAGAAATTTAAATTTTGTTGACTAAAAACAAGGCAAGGAAAGCAAAATAATATAATTAGTATTTTTTTCATATTTAGATTTATCTTCTTGAACTAAGTTTAGCAAGTAACCTTAGTATTTCAAGATATAACCATATTAGTGTAACCAACAGACCAAATGCTCCATACCATTCCATATACTTAGGTGCTCCATTAGCAGCTCCAGCTTCAATAAAATCAAAATCCATAACTAAATTTAAAGAAGCAATAACAACAACAAAAAGGGAAAACCCAATACTTAACATAGATGAGTTAGCAGGATTCATAACTGGTAATCCACCACTTCCAAACATACTCATAAAAAAGCTAATTAAATATACAATTCCAATACCAGCAGTAGCAGCAAAAAGACCTAATTTAAAATTCTGTGTTACTTTAATGATTTTGGTTTTGTAAGCAAATAAAAGAGCAAATAAAATCCCTAAAGTGAGCATGATTGCTTGAGGAACAATGCCAGGCTCAAATGCATCTGCATAGATCTTTGAGATACCACCAAGTGCAAGTCCCTCAAGAAATGCATATATAGGCACTGTAGTGGCAGACCATTCTTTTTTAAAGATGGTAATAAGGGCAACAATAAACCCACCAACAAATCCTATAATAACATAATCTAGAATAGCATTTGTATACGTATAATAAGCAGAAAGTAATAAGATAGCCATACTAATCGCTGTTTTATTTACAGCTCCATCTATAGTCATAACGCCAGAGGGAGAAGCTATTAGATTTTCAAAGGTTTTTTTACTTAATGCAGGATTTCCAGATCGAATCATATTAATCTATTAGAATGAATTTATAAATTTAAGAAAAAATTTATACTTAAAATGGTATAACTTAAAATCAAATAATATAAATATTATAAAATATTATAAAATATTAAAAATTGCAATTGCATATAACAAGAATCTCAAAAATCTAAAAAGTGACCATAACAAATAATATTTAAAATTATATTTAATCAAGCCCGAAGCCATACTTACTAGAGAGTGAGGAAGTGGTGATACAGCACCTAAAACAATAAAAAAACCTCCCCATTTTTGCAAATTAGTTACATGCTTAGATATTTTATTTTCTGTGAATTTTTTTATAAAAGGTATTAAATATAAATATCTACCAATCATATAAGAAATAATTCCTCCAGCATAAGAAATAGATGCAAGTAAAAAAACATAAAAAACAGGATGTGGGGATTTATTAGCCCAAACAAGAAATAATTCTGGAGGAAGTAATCCTAAAAAAGATTCAGAAATAAAAAAAATAAACATTAGAATCAGTGGTGAATATTTTTTTAAAGAATTATCTATTAATAAAGTAATATCAATTACAAAAGTATCAATGCAAAATAAAACTAGAAGAAAAATAGATAATAGAACTAGACCTTTGATGGCTAAACTAAATAAAAAAGAATAAAAGTTAGTTAACGAATAATAACGATGTAGTCTTTTTAAAGATTTAATTGATTTTTTAAACATTAATTAATTTCATATTTTAAAATTTATAAGTTGTTATTACATCCTCATTACTTGTAAGGGCCTCATCAATAATTTTCTTAGCTAAATCCTTAACTAATAGGGGCTTTAAGGATTTTAGTAAACCAAGTTTGTTAAATGCCTTTAAGAACTTTATACTAATTTTTTCTCCTGATCTAATTAAGTCTGACTGTCTAATTAATGAAGGTGGTTGAAAAATTTGAATTTTTTTAAAATTAAGACTCTTTACTGCTTCTTCTAAATCTCCTTTAATTTTGGGATAGAAAAAAAAAGAGTTTTTGTTTGCTCCAAGCGAAGAAATCAAAGAATAATGACTAACACTATTATCAAATGCCATTTTAGCAAATTCATATTGGTAGGTAAAATCTACTAAAAATTGTTCATTTTTACCTCCAGCTTCTTTTTTAGTTGTTCCTAATGAGGAAAACAATATATCTCCGTTAACTAAACTATTGTATTGACTTAGTTTAGAAAAGTTAATTTCATGTATAATTAATTTCTCATGCTTTATATTAATTTTCCTTCTTACAAATACAGAAACTTTAGTAAAATTAGAATCTTCTAATAATAATTTAACTATTTCTTGGCCAGTTGCTCCCGAAGCTCCAAGTACTAATGCATGCATTTTTTTAAAGATTTTAATTATTGCAAATATCTATTATTATTTCATTTAGAGAGTTAGACTCATCAATAAATAAGTCTTTTTTGTGTTTAAACAATTTTAAAAAAAATAGTTATATTTTTATTTAATGTTAGAGAAAGTAAAAATCATCGAGTGTCCAAGAGATGCTATGCAAAGCATCAAGACTTTTATTCCCACAAATATCAAGTTAAGCTATTTACAAAGTGTTGTTGATGTTGGTTTTGATATTGTAGATATTGGAAGTTTTGTTTCAACTAAAGCTATACCTCAACTTGCTGACACTTCTAAAATTATTGACTCAATTGATTTATCGAATTCAAATTCTGAACTACTTGTAATAATTGCAAATACAAAGGGTGCAATAAATGCTTCAAAATTTGAAAAAATTAGTTACTTGGGTTATCCCTTTTCAATATCTGAAAGTTTTCAAATAAGTAACACAAATAAAAGTATAAAAGATTCTGAAAATGAATTAGCAGAAATCCTTTCTATTGCAGAAAAAGTAAATAAAAAGGTTGTCGTGTATTTATCAATGTGTTTTGGCAACCCATATGGTGATGTATGGAACTTAGATATTATTAATCATTGGATTTATAAATTGAAGGACATGGGTGTTAAGATTATATCTCTAAGTGACACTATTGGATCATCTACCCCAGAATCAATAAAATCTATTTTTAATTCTGTATTAAAAAATCATAGTGATATCGAATTTGGAGCACATCTTCACTCAGATCCAAATTCATGGCATGACAAAATACATAGTGCATTTGAAGCAGGATGCAGAAGATTTGACGGGGCTATAGGTGGTTATGGCGGCTGTCCTATGGCAAGTAATCAAATAGTTGGAAATATGCCTACTGAAAAAATAATATCTTTCTTAAAGACTCAAAAAACATCTAACAATATTAATTCTTTGCGCTTTGAGAATTGTTATAATCAGTCTTTAGAAGTTTTTAATAAATTTCATTAAAATTTTCTTAATTAATTAGGAGTCTTGAAATATTAGCTCGTAAATCTCTTTTACTATTTGAGATTTGAAGCATCTTTGATTGCTGAAATATTATCTCCAACGGATGATCTTCTAAAGAATCATAAGTTCCAAAGATTTCAAAACATTCTGAAACTACCTTATCCATTAATTGGATTGAAGTTAACTTTGCCATTAGAAATTCTTTTTCAAGATTTTCTGAAGTTTTAAAACTACTATTAATAGAATACACAAACTGCTTACAGCACTCAATTTCAGAAGCTAACTGAGCAATTTGGTGTCTTATCACTTGAGAACTACTTTTCTTTTCAGCCTTATTATTAGTTTGATTGATATGAGTGATGGTAGTATTTATTGTATTCTCAGCAATTGATATAGTTTTTGTTGCTAATGATAAATCAAGTTCATCAGAATTTCCTAAAGTAGAGATTTTATCTTGTTTTAAAACATCAATGTTAGTACTACTTAAACTTTCTTTTATATTAACATTTGATTTTTCTTTTTTATATGTGACATCATCAATAATAACTTTAGCAATAATATCTCTCATAATTTCTGAAGTACCCCCTCCTATTGTTCCAATTCTTGAATCTCTAAACATTCTAGCCATTGGATAATCCTCCGTATACCCATTCCCACCAAAGAACTGTAGACATTGAGTAGAAATCTTCTCATGTAACTCTGTAACAATTAGCTTACCCATTGAACATGACTTAACATCATAAATTCCTTTATCGAATAAATCACAACAATAATAACTAAAAGCTTTCAATGCTTCAAGATCAGATGACAACTGGGATATTCGATGTCTTAATACTTCAAACTTATCTATTGTTCTTCCAAATGCCTTTCTCTGCGACATATAATTTAAAGACTCTGATAAAGCAAACTCCATGGTTGCGACACCACTAGGTAAGAAACAAAGTCTTTCAAGTTGTAAGCCATTCATTAAATAGTTAAACCCCTTTCCTTCTTCACCAATTAAATTTTCTTTAGGAACCTTTACATTGTCAAAACCTAACTCAGCAGTGTCTGAAGAGTGCCAACCAAGTTTATTGATTTTATTTTTAGTAATTCCTTCTCTATCAAGATCTACACAAATTAAACTCACTCCTTTTGTACCTGCAGAAGGATCAGTTTTTACTACAAGAACTACAAAATCACCATATATTCCATTTGTAATAAATGTTTTGGATCCATTAATTACATAGTGATTGTCAATTAGTTCTGCTCTAGTTTGAATATTTTTTGTGTCTGAACCAGCATCTGGTTCAGTTATTCCTATACAACTTATTAAATCACCTGAAATTAATCCAGGCAGATATTTATCTTTTAATTTATCACTTCCATATTTATAAATATAAGGTGCAGACATGTATTGAACCACCTGTTGAGTAATAAGGAAACCACCGCTATTTAGTCTTCCTAGTTCTTCATTAAATATAACTTCAAAAAAGAAGTCTAAATTACTACCTCCATATTTTTCTGGTAACGATAATCCAAGAAACCCCATATCACCCATTTTTTTCCAGATAGATTTTGGAATTTTTCCATTTTTTTCCCAAACTTCAAGATTTGGTCTTACTTCTCTTTCCAGGAAATCTCTTAAACTTTCTCTAAATAGATTATGCTCTTCATTAAAATACTTCATCATTGTTTTGTAAAAAATAAGTTTATACTGTCTTAGAATTGTCTGTCTTAGATCCTCATGTATATCTAAACCTGTAAGACTCCCATATTAAATTTCTTTTCAATTGGCGCGTTATTTGCAGCTTCAATCCCCATAGAAATCCATGTTCTAGTATCTAGAGGATTAATCACTGCATCTGTCCAAATTCTTGCTGCTGAATAATAAGGGGAAATTTGCTCATCATAGCGAGACTTTATTTGATTAAATAGTTCTGCTTCTTTTTCTGGTGTAATTTTTTCTCCACGTTTTTTTAGAGAAGCTGTTTCTATTTGTAGTAACACTTTTGCAGCAGACTTGCCACTCATTACAGCTAATTCAGCACTTGGCCAGGCAACAATTAACCTTGGGTCATATGCTTTACCACACATGGCATAATTACCTGCTCCGTATGAATTACCAATTATAACTGTAAATTTAGGAACAACAGAATTACTTACAGCATTTACCATTTTTGCTCCATCTTTTATTATTCCTGAATGTTCAGATTTACTTCCAACCATAAATCCAGTTACATCTTGAAAGAAAACCAATGGGATTTTTTTCTGATTACAATTCGCAATAAAGCGAGTTGCCTTATCTGCAGAGTCATTGTAAATAACTCCACCAAATTGTATTTCTCCTTTTTTTGTTTTTACTAATTTTCTTTGATTTGCAACAATACCAACTGCCCAACCATCTATTCTTGCGTAGCCAGTTAAAATAGTTTGACCATATCCTTCTTTATATTGATCAAATTCTGATTTATCTACAAGACATTTGATAATTTCCAACATATCATATGTAGAGTTTCTTTCTCTTGGTAAAATTCCAAAAATATTATCTTCATTCTCCTTAGGTTCTTCACTTTTAGATTTATTGAATCCGGCTTTTTCAAAATCACCAATTTTATCAACTAAACCTTTTATTTTATCTAATGCATCTTTATCATCAAGTGCTTTATAATCAGTAACACCAGAGATTTCACAATGTGTTGATGCTCCTCCAAGTGTTTCGTTATCGATATTTTCACCAATTGCTGCTTTTACTAAATAGCTTCCGGCTAAGAAAATACTAGCAGTCTTGTCAACAATAATAGATTCATCACTCATAATTGGTAGATAAGCACCACCCGCAACACAGCTTCCCATAATAGCAGAAATTTGTATAATCCCCATGCTACTCATAATTGCATTATTTCTAAAAATGCGACCAAAATGTTCTTTATCAGCAAAAATCTCATCTTGCATTGGTAAATACACACCCGCAGAATCTACTAAATAAATTATTGGAATTTTATTTTCGATTGATATTTCTTGGGCTCGCAAATTCTTTTTACCAGTAATTGGAAACCATGCCCCTGCTTTTACAGTGGCATCATTAGCTACTACAATACACTGTTTTCCTTTTATATAACCAATTTTAACGACAACTCCTCCAGAGGGACAACCTCCATGTTGCTTATACATGTTATCTCCAGCAAAGGCACCAATTTCAATTGACTTTTTTTGACTGTCTAACAGATAATCAACTCTGTCACGAGCTGTCATTTTTCCCTTTTCACGATGCTTTTCAATACGCTTCTTACCTCCACCTAATTTTACTTTAGCAAAACGTTTACGCAGATCAGAAATTAAAAGTTTATTGAAATCTTCGTTTTTATTAAAGTTAATATCCATGGGATTTTTTTTACAAAAATTATTCATTAAAAATAAAAATATTTTACCAACAATTTAGTAAGTATTGACACCTAAATTTAAGAAAAATAAAAGATTAAAAATCCTTTACAAAAAGACCTCATAATCTTTTGGACTACAGGGCCTTAACTTATATTGTTTTTTAAAAAAAGCATATACATCTTGTTATTCTTATTTATTCTTAATATAAATTACTCAAAATCATGCAGTTATAGTTTTTTTATAACTTCAGCTTAATTAAATTTGTTCAAAATAAAAAATCTATGAATATCTTAAATATAAAAAATCTTACTTCAAGTAATAAAAATAAATGTCAATGTGGTAAGACTAAAGACTCCAATGGAAACTGTGATGGTTCACATGCAAATAAGTAAGCAATCTACTTATAATTTATATTACTTAAATTTTAGAATAAGCTTATATGTAGAATCATACAGCTAAAAACTTTCTATCTTTTCTGTCTCACTAAAACTAAAAATCCCTTATAATATTACAAATTATAAGGGATTTTATTATTAAGTTCTAGAGGGTTCTTAATCTAAAAAGGATTCAATAGATTTGGCAGTATCTAAAATAGATTTTTTGAGACTAATGGGTTGCCAATTAAATACTTTTTTTGTAGCACTGACATCTGCAGTATATGTTTTACCAATAAATGCTCTCATACCTCTAATATCGCTAACAAAATAACTCATAAAATTAAGAAAGAGGTTAGGTGCTTCTTTAGTGCTTACTTTCTTATATCCATCATCTTTTAAAATCTGAGCTATATCCTTAAATTTATAGGGAATTTCAGTAGTTACTATAAATCTTCTTCCGCTAGCATTTGGATTTTCAAGTGCTAAAACATGTATTTTTGCTATATCTCTTACATCAGACATGTTTATTGATGTCTGTGGAAGCATAGGCATTTTACCATCTAGCATCTCTTTAAACATCTTCATAGATTCTCCATCAGTATTACCATTAAGTGAAGGACCAAAAACAGGACCAGGATTTATAACTGTTAATTCTAATTTTGGATCTTCTTGACTTTCAATGAACTCCCATGCACTTTTCTCGGCTAATGTTTTACTCTTACCATATGAAGATAAATTTCTAGCATCAACATTTGACCAAGTATTTTCATTAATATTTATAGATTTATCTGCATCACCTAACATTGATACAACAGAGGAAGTAATAACAATACGCTTTACACCTGATTTTTTTGCAGCTTTTAATGCTCTCATAGTACCATCAACTGCAGGTCTAATTAAAGTATTAGGATCTTTAGGTTCAGTAGTTATATAAGGTGAAGCGACGTGTAAAACATATTCACAACCATTCATTGCTTCATCCCACCCTTCATCTTCTAGTAAGTTCAGCTTACAGAATTCTAAGTCATCTAATGAATCAACCTCATTTTTGATAGCTTTAATTACTTCTTCAGATTTGGATAAACTTCTAAGAGATCCACGAACTGCATATCCATTTTTTAATAATTCTACAGCACAGTGATTAGCTATATAACCAGAGATGCCTGTTAACAATACTTTTTTTTTCATTTATTATTTTTTTTTTACTTTTGTTTTGAAAGCAAAATTAATAAAAATTACTTTCATTTTGATAGTAAAAAATATATTTTATTAAAAATGAGGTCATTCTTAGGAAAAATTTTTAGATGTGATTGCCCAGTAACAACTGCTTTAGATGTTGTTGGGGATAAATGGACACTTGTTATAATTAAACAAATGTTACTTGAATTTAAAAAAACATTTAAAGATTTCTCAGAAAGTGATGAATCTATTGCTCCAAATATTTTATCAGCTAGACTAAAAAATTTAGAACATTTTGGATTCATTAAAAAAACCATTCATCCTTACAATAAAAAAACTAATATCTATATTTTAACTAAAAAAGGACTATCACTAACTCCTATTATTATTTCATTAGCAACATGGACTCATGAAAATTTAAAGAAATCAAATCATTCATTTTTTGATAAAGACTACTCTCAAATAAATGATAAGAATAATTTGCAGCAAGAAGTAATTAAAATTTATGAAGAAAAAACAAGTATAGATCCCTATTTAACCTCATAAAAAGATAAAGATTCAGTCTTTAACCCAAGTTCTTAAAGTCCCCTACGCATGTTAACAAAGCAGTTATTTATAGATTTACTGTTTGAAGAATAGTCTCAAAAAAAATATCGACCTTTTTTATGCTAACTTAAAACCAAAAACCTAATTATAGTTTCAATTATAAGTGTCGTAATATTAGTTTAAATTTTTTCATTTTAAAATTATTATCTCTGCAGATTTATTTAGTTCCAATTGAGTTAAAATTGGATATTTAAAATCTTTATCTATAAGTTCAACTCTGCTTGTATTTGGAGGAGTAACACCTAAGCTTGTAGCAGTGATTTGTAATACATTTCTTCCTTTTTTTAATGAATATTTGATTTTTTTAGCCTTCTTCTTTGTTTGATAATTATATAATATATTATCCCCATTTAAATTTATTGATATCTTATCTCCATCTTCTTGATTACTATCCCATATTTTTAAAATTAAGAATTTTGAATTCCATTCAATTTTAAAATTTTCTTTATCTGACAATATTTTAGTTTTTTTTATAAAATTTGTGTCTATTTTTTCTTTAGACATTTTAATTATTTTCTTTTTTATTTTTTTTTCTAAATATTCCTTTTCAATTAAAATTATTTGCCCTTCAGCACAAGATTTGTTATCAGAGAAATAACCTTTAAAAGTTCCTTCTAGTCTTTTCTTATTAAGAATAGATTTTTTTGTTAATACCATATTTAAATAACAAAAAGATTTTAATGATGATTCAGATTCAGTAGAAATAATTTGAGTTTCATAGATTTGAAAAACTTTATCTTTTTTCAAATAAATACCTTGAACTTCACTTTTAGTTTTATTTTGATTCTCTAGATTAGTTAAAGAGTAACCTTTCACTTGACCATTTTTCTCCTCTAGATTTAGCATAAAACTTATAGGAGGTTGGTTTTTTGCTAAAATAGTTCCAATGTACTCCTGAGTATTTACTTGCCCAAAAGTTATATTAGTAAATAATAGTAATATTAATATTTTATAATTCATTAAAAATTATTTGTGCTATTTTAATATTAGAAAGTAAAATAATACTAATTTCCATAGCCATATCCTATTATAGCTAAAAATCCAAAAAATATCAGCAATAAAAACAAGGTACCTAATAATACGTACGTTAATATTTTAACCCATCTAATATCATCTTTCCACGCCTTCAACCATGATTTAATTAAAAAGTATAAACCAAACCCAACAATTGAGAAAAACAAAACTCCTCGAAGAATATATTGAATAAGGGAAGGCTCATTATCATCTTTATCTATTTGAAAAATACTTGAATTTGATATATCCGAAGAACTATATTCTGAAATAGGAAAAGAAGAGTAGGCTATTTGTGTGCAAAATAATAAACACATTAATACCAGTAGCTTTTTTTTCATTATTAATATATAGTTTATATTAAGGCTATACACATAAACTAATTTTTATTTGATTTAATATTTGAAATCACAAAATTTGTTGAATTAATTTTCAGTAAAGTTGTTCCTGAAATTAAAATATTTTCTCCTACATTAAAACTAGTTAATCCATTACCATTTGGTGGCATACTCATCAAAGATAAATTAGTTGGTGTATTACACATTAGACTTCCATTCTCAGAATAAAAATTAAAAGCTCCATCAACTTTATTATCTAAAGTAAAATTAAAATCCTTAAATAAAATATTATCACTAGCTTCAACATTTATAGTTGTCATTTCATTTAAAGAAACCCCTTTTCCTGAACTTGAAGTTAATGCAGGATTTTTTGAAGTTACACTGAAACTGATTATAGTAACTAAACTAGAATCTTTAGATGTGTTATCCTGAGAATCATTTACACAAGAATTAAATAGTAAAGGCAAGCATATTAATAAGATAATTAAGTGTTTCATATTTTTTATAGATTATTATTTAATTGATTATTTAATTTCCTCTGATCAATTATTCTTTTATTTAAAATAGTTATATAATGAGTTGCTCTTTTATTTCCTAATTCTTTAGATTTTTTTGCCCAATCAATTGCAGTGTTAAGAAATCCTTTTATTTCTGAAGCTAATGCCATATTATATGATGCCTTTGATGCAATATCTTTATCATCAGCATCTATAAGTTGCTTCCAAATAACTGTAGCGTCATCAAATTTATTTTTTCTAATAAGTTTTCCTGCTGTTTTTAGCTGATCTCCCTTGCCAATATAAAACATTCTTCTAACCTTTATCCATACTGGAGAAATTCTTTTTCCAAATTCTTTACCAGCAAAATCTCCAGATTTTTTTAAAGCTTGACTTAAATTAGGTAGTTTTCTTTCAGCATCATTATTACTACTTCCATAAACTTTAAATTCTTTGATTTCAGTAAATCTTTTCTCATCAATAATTTTTTGATTTTTATTATCATAAATCCTCCAGCCAGATTCGATTTTCATTTCTAAAATAGCTTGATGTCTCATCTCAATTACTTTCTTGCCTTTTCTTTTAAAAACTCGTTTAATTGGCTTTCCAAAGAATACTCTTGAATCAGAATCAAAAGTCTCTAAAACTAATAGTGCATCTGCACTATAGGAATTACAAATATTCTGCACTTTCTTCCACTTTAAAGGATATGAAAAAGATGAAGTTCCAGTTCCCTTAAGTTCTAAATCTCCCATGTTTTTAATCTGAAATCTTTCAGAATCATCTAACAAGCCAACCAAACCATCTATACAATATTTAGATCCTTTTTTATCTAAACCTATAACTTCTCCTGTTAATATGCCTTCAATAATATTTTCAGCTAAATTATTTTTTTTTGGTGATGTTCTATTTGCAACAACAACACTTTTAATTTCTTGTGACAATGTAATATCTGCAGGTCTTTGCACAGAAACTAATATTGAAGATGTTGTACATGAAGAAATTAGTAAAGCCAATAATATAAAATAATGAATCTTCATAAGATTTAATTTGTTGTAATTTAAATATTTAGTTTCAAAACTAACTAATTTATTTATCAAAAAGTTAATACGTTTTTATATTTCAATTTTATAATCAACTTAAATTTAGAATCTTACATTCAAAAACTCTCTTCTTATCAATCCACTACAAAATGAATGCTACTATTTAAGTATTTTTGTTTTAAATTAGTAGCTTTAACTAAATACTAAAATTTAAAAAAAATATTATGGGAAAAGGACAAGACTCAAAAAAAAATGTTAAAAAAACACCTTCTAAATCAGCAAAAGAAAAAAAAGCAGAAAAGAGACTAAAGAAATCTAAATAAAAAAATTAAATCATTTTTAAAACTTTAAGATAAATACTTAAATAGTTTCTTATATATTCAGAATAATTTAAATAATAGTATTTATGAATAGTTTTTTTTTAATTGATGAGATATGAACAGGACCTAATTTATTATAACCTTTTTCTTTACTGTCCCATCATCATAGATATAAAAGAGAACTTTATTAAAAGTTGCTTTTATTTCTCTTGCCCATAAATCTTGAATTCTAATTATTTTACGATTATTAATGTTAGAATTTAAAAATTGGGATGACATAACAGGATTGAACAAAATACAGTTATTAATAGAATCCAATTGAGAATAAATTAAATTACCACTATTAAAATAACAACTGAGCTTTCCAGCACCATTTACATTAGGAGTTCCACCTGGAGCATTTATTAAGCTTAATGATCCTATTCCTTCAATCCATATAGCTGATTCATTAATATTTTGAGATAATGATGATAAATAAAAAACTTCATAATATAATCCATCTTGTAATTGCAGCATTTCTAGTGAATCTACAACATAGTATCCAGGATTTGTAATAAATGGACTGATTGGATTAGATATATTTATTGAATCTCCTTTTTGCAAATCAAAATCATACAATAGAACTTCTTTTCTAATGTTATTTTGTAAAAAAGACATATATATAGTTTGATTTTGTACATTTTCCCTTAACCAAAAAGTTTTTGAAATAAAATGATATCCGTTTAATATAGAATAGTTATATCCATTATATATCGTATCCCCATCAATAAAATAAATATCTGTTTTACATCCATTATAGCAAGAAGTAAGTTGCCACTCAATATCATTAGAAAGCATTTCATTATACGTTTGTGAAAATGTATTGGATGAAAACATTAACAAAAGCGAAAATATAAAGATATTTTTCATTTATCAAAATTACTAAATTGATAATTAGAATAAACATATTCATAAAACAATCAAAAGTGTCCTACTATATGTCCTGCCATAACTAAAAAACCCTCATAATCTATTAAATCATAAGGGTTTAACTTTTATTGTTGCGGTCTGGACGGGACTTTACTGTAGAATAAGTTTCTTATTCACAACACCAGTATTAGTCTCTATCTCTAAGAAGTATATTCCTTTTCCGTAATTATCAAGACTTATCTGCTTAGTATACTCACCCACAAACTGTTGCTTATCTTCTCTGTATACTTCTGCTCCAACTACGCTTAAGATTCTAATACTTAAATCCTGAACCTTTTCTGAGCTAAAGGATATATTAAACAGATCCCTTGATGGATTAGGATAAACATCTAAATTATTTATTGAGACTCCCCCATCTAACTTGATTGATCCAGGCTGTGTCCAGAATATAGGAGATGTCCATATTGGAGACCTATATGCTGTAATATTTGAATCACAGAATGTTCTTCCCTGAGCCCTGTAAGACTCTCCAGATTGAAGACCAAACTTATTTATAAAAAAGGTAGGATAGTATACTCCAAAACCTCCTGCTGTTTGCCAATTTGCTCCAGCTGTATCTACTCTTAGTAATATTCTGGCAAAAGTATAAGCTCCTGTTGTATCCCAATTAAATCTTACCTTAGATTGATTACCATTAAATGTTGTAGCTGTTAAATTAGTCATCTCAGGACATACATCAGAGGTTGTAAACTGAACAGCAGATGAATAATTAGATGATGTTCCTCCACAATAAAAAGCTTTCATCTTAAATTCATATGTTGTAGATGGACTTAGATTTAGAAGCTGCTTATCTATTGTATTTAATCCAAAAACACATAGACCATTACCAACGCCGGCAGACTTTGTTGTCCAAGAATTAGTTCCTACTTCTCTATAGCGTACAAAGTATTTCAAAACCATACAAGCACTATCATTCATATTATTCCATCCAATCTTAGCTCTGGTATCGATTACATCATAAATATAAAGACCTGTTGGCTTAGGCGAGGAACAATTTGATTGATATTGGCATGAACCATCATCATAGTTAGCAAGTGGATCATAGTTTGATGCTAATGAATCCATGCATCCAGAAACAGCGTTCATATATACGGTATCTTCAATTGAACATCCTAAAGAATCTGTTATGACAACAGAATAAACTCCAGCACAAAGACCGGTAATATTTGTACCAGTACCTCCGTTACTCCACAAATAAGTTATTGGATTAAATGAACTTAAAGAATTAGCAATAATAAATCCATCACAATTTCCTTGTGTATTATTATATGAATCAACAAATGTATTTGTAAGGTCACAGAAAAGACAAGATCCATCATCTGTTATAGCAATAGTATCATAATTATAAGCTCTAGGATCAGTACAGCCAGAAACAAAAAGTGAGAAAAAATCCCAAATTTCTTGTTCAATAACAATATCACTATCACCCCAATTATGGCCGTTGTTGTGTGAATATAACCACACTTGATTATTTGTTGAACTCGAAAAGTGTTTTTCTCTAATTGTAATGTTTCCATCATTATTTAAATCTGGAAATGTATCAATATTAAAATTTGTTAAGGAATTTTCATTTATCCAATAATCAACTAATGTGTCAACACTCAAATATGGACCCCAAAATTGATCATTTAGATCACCATAATAATAAGAGGAACTATCGTTATACCCATGTGTCACAAACATAGGTACTGGCATATTCGGAGTAAAAAGGTTATTAATTGTTCCATTTGGAAATACAGTTCCGGCAACAGGAGCAAAAGCCTTAAAAACATTAGAGCCATCAAAGGAAAGTAAATAGGATATTTCACCACCATTTGAAAATCCAGTAATAAATGTGTTATTTGAACCTAATTGATAGTTTGATTGAAGAAAAGATGCTAAAGATTCTAAAAAATCAACATCATCAACAGTTACACCAGAATGAAAATTATAGCCAACATTCCAAAAATTTTGACCCCAATTGTCTGTAGTTCCTTGAGGATAACAAACAGCAAAACCATTTGAATCGGCAATAGCATTCATTCCAGAAAAGCTCATTATTCCTTGAGCAGATTGTGTATACCCATGCGCTACAAAGACTAATGGTGCGTCTAAAGCAAGATTAGTTGGAGAATAATATATATATTCTCTATTTAATCCATCATGTTGAAAATTAAAGGACTGTTGCCCAAGCCCAATAAAGGGTAACCAAAGTAATATAATTAATAGTTTTTTCATTATTTAAATTTATTCCAAATCTAAATAATTTTTTATCAACAATGAAATAGGTGATTTTACTGAAATTTTTGAAGAATTAAAGATTTAGAATCCTACGACGAAAAACTGTCCCCTTTTCTGTCCCCCTAAAATTAAAAAACCCTCATAATCTTTTGGATTATAAGGGCTTAACTTTTATTATTGCGGTCTGGACGGGACTGCCATCAATCTTATTCAACTTTATCAATTTACATCACTATATCAGATATTACATGGTTAGAACATAAAAAATATTAAGTCTGATATGAAATGTTAAAAAGGAATTAAGCAAAAACTGTTAAACAAACTGTTAAACTTTTATTATTGTATAAATATTTAATAATGAACGTTAGATACAACCTTTTAAAGAAGAAGAACACATCTTATATACTACTTTGTATATCTTATGATGGTAAACGTCTTCAAACATCAATAAATGAAAAGATTGATACTAATAAGTGGAGTAAATTAAAACAAAGGGTTAAAATTAGTTGTACTGAAGCGTTTAATATAAATTCATACTTAGACAAAATAGAAACGATTGCTAAAAACATCTATTATAAATGTAAAATGGATGACTACTCTCCCACCACAGATAGATTAAAGGA
>Ga0209710_1001263_pt1 | contig 19968 bp, 22 predicted proteins | sample ArcticOcean_MG_C_5_FD_187436 | JGI IMG/M metagenome (GOLD analysis project Ga0209710, IMG submission 187436) | Marine microbial communities from western Arctic Ocean - ArcticOcean_MG_CB4_138 (SPAdes) (version 2) | ecosystem: Environmental > Aquatic > Marine > Oceanic | place: Arctic Ocean...
AAAAGTACCCTTGTTAGAACAAGAGGCAACGTTGTTGTCTATAAAAGGAAAAAAGTGTTTGGCCCAGTTGCAAAAATTAGGCGCCATTGTATCATTTCAATTACAGTAAGTAATTGATTTTTTTATATACTAAAAATGCATTACTGTGGGTAGTGCTGGCGAAGCCGTGAAAAAAACGAGAGTTTTAAGGCTTTAAAGAGTGTTAAAAAGTAATAAAAAAGAAAAACACAAATAAAACAGACTACCGGTGGTAGTCGAGAAAAATATAAATTATGAAAGTAGGAATCACCTTTTCAACCTTTGATCTTTTTCATGCCGGGCATGTAAAGATGTTAGAAGAAGCTAAACGTCAGTGTGATTATTTAATCGTTGGCTTGCAGTTAGACCCTTCGATTGATCGCCCTGAGAAAAACGCACCGTCACAGTCGATTATTGAGCGTTATATCCAACTAAAAGGCTCCAAGCATGTAGATGAAATTGTACCCTATGTATCGGAACAAGATTTGGAAGATATTTTAAAGTCATTTAAACTAGATGTTCGAATCATTGGTGATGAGTACAAAGAAAAAAATTACACAGGAAGAGATTATTGTGAGGAAAAAGGAATCGAGATTTATTACAATTCTAGAGATCATCGATTTTCTTCTAGCGGACTTAGAAAACAAGTGAAAATAGCAGAAATAAAATAATGAAAAAAAGAAAAATTTTAATCACAGGTGGAGCAGGCTTTATTGGCTCTCACGTAGTTAGACGATTTGTAAATAAATATCTAGACTACCACATTTATAACTTAGATGCGCTAACCTATGCCGGGAACTTAGAAAACCTAAAAGATTTAGAGTCTAAAGAAAATTATACGTTTTTACATGGGGATATTACAGATGAGGGGTATATCAATTCAATTTTTACAGAATACCGCTTTGATGATGTAATACATCTGGCTGCTGAATCTCATGTAGATCGTTCCATTACGGACCCTTTGGCCTTTGCGAAGACCAATATTTTAGGAACCATGATTTTACTCAATGGCTTTAAAGAGTTATGGAAGGAGAGTTGGAAAAACAAGCGTTTTTATCATGTAAGTACTGATGAGGTGTATGGATCATTAGGTGAAACTGGCTTATTTGAAGAGACTACCTCTTATGACCCTAACTCTCCCTATTCTGCCTCAAAAGCAAGCTCAGATCATTTTGTTCGTGCTTACGGAGAGACGTATGGATTACCATACGTGATTACCAATTGCTCTAACAATTACGGACAACAACAATTTCCAGAAAAGTTGATACCACTTTTTATAAATAACATATTGAATGATAAAGCCCTGCCGGTTTATGGAGATGGTAATTATACCAGAGATTGGTTGTATGTTATTGATCATGCCATTGCCATAGATTTAGTTTTTCATAAAGGAATAAATTATGAAACCTATAATATAGGCGGTTTTAACGAGTGGAAAAACATTGATTTGGTGAAAATTTTATGCCAACAAATGGATGAAAAATTAAAGCGTGAAGCAGGTACTAGTGAAAAATTAATTAAATACGTTAAGGATCGGCCAGGTCATGATTTACGATACGCTATTGACGCCTCAAAAATTAATAAAGAATTAGGTTGGAGTCCAACAGTTACTTTTGAGGAAGGGCTCTCAGAAACTATAGATTGGTATTTATCCAATGAAGAATGGTTAAATAGTGTTACCTCAGGAAATTATCAAAATTATTACAAATCGCAATATAACTAGCATTATGAAAGGAATCATATTAGCAGGAGGTTCAGGAACACGATTGTACCCAATTACCAAAGGAACCTCAAAGCAACTATTACCTATCTACGACAAACCGATGATTTATTATCCGTTATCGGTATTGATGTTGGCGGGTATTAAAGAAATACTAATAATATCTACACCCATAGATTTGCCAAATTTTGAACGCCTATTAGGAGATGGTAAAGAATTGGGTATCGAACTTCATTACAAAGAACAACCTTCTCCAGATGGGTTGGCACAAGCCTTTATTATTGGTGAAGACTTTATTGGCAAAGATGATGTGTGTCTGGTGCTGGGTGATAATATATTTTACGGGCATGGCTTTACCAATTTGTTAACAAAATCTTTAGCAAACGCAAAAGACGAGCAGAAGGCAACCGTTTTCGGCTATTATGTAAATGATCCAAAACGTTATGGAGTAGTAGATTTTGATGCCGACGGAAAAGCATTAAGCATAGAAGAGAAACCAATAGTTCCCAAAAGTAATTATGCGGTTATTGGCCTCTATTTTTATCCTAATTCTGTGGTAAATATTGCGAAGAACATAAAACCAAGTAATCGTGGAGAACTTGAAATTACAACAGTAAATCAAGAATACTTAACTCAAGGGAACTTAAAAGTAGAAGTGATGGGGAGAGGTTATGCGTGGTTAGATACTGGCACCCACGAATCCTTACTAGAAGCATCTAATTTTATACAAACTATCGAAAATCGTCAAGGTTTAAAGGTGGCTTGTCTAGAGGAAATTGCTTGTGAAATGGGATATATCTCAACAGCACAACTTCTTGTGCTGGCCGAGCCTTTAAAAAAGAATGCCTACGGGCAATATTTAATACAACGCGCAAAAGAACTATAGCATGAACTTTAAACGATTAGCAGTACCAGATGTTATTTTGTGTGAGCCCCAAGTATTTGGGGATGAGCGCGGTTATTTTTCAGAAACTTTTAGGCAAGACAAGTTAAACGATTTTTTAGGATTTAAAATAAATTTTTGCCAAGACAATGAATCAAAATCGTCTTTTGGGGTATTAAGAGGCTTACACTATCAGTTAGCGCCACATGCACAAACCAAATTAGTACGGGTTATACAAGGAGCGGTATTAGATGTTGCTGTAGATATCCGCAAAGGATCACCAACTTTTGGAAAGCATGTTGCAGTTGAGTTAACCGCCGAAAATAAAAAACAATTACTAGTACCTCGAGGATTTGCACATGGCTTTGTTGTGCTGAGTAAAGAAGCAATATTTGCCTACAAGGTAGATAGCTATTATAGCCCAGAATGTGATCGAGGGATTGCCTTTGATGATGAAAGCCTTGGTATTGATTGGAAAATTAAACTTGATAAACTTCAACTATCTCCAAAAGATTTAAAGCAGCCTTTATTTAAAGACGCTGCATACTTTAACCACTCAATAAACCTTTATGAATAACATCCTTGTTACTGGCGGCCAAGGCCAGCTGGGTTCAGAGCTAAGAAAAATAACTCCCAATTATCCAGATTACAACTTTTTTTTTACAGATGTTAAACAGTTGGATATTACAAATCATACTGCTGTAAAAGAGTTTATAGAAATTAATAATATCAATGTCATCATTAATTGTGCAGCTTACACGGCTGTAGATAAAGCTGAATATGAGCCAGAGTTAGCAGATGCTATAAATCATCTGGCAGCAGAAAATTTTGCAAAAATCGCCAAACAAAATAAGATTAAACTCATACATATCTCTACAGATTATGTGTTTGATGGCAAGAATTACAAGCCTTATGTTGAAACAGATACCCCAAGCCCAAGATCGGTCTATGGGCAAACCAAATTAGACGGGGAGTTGGCTATGCAACATATCAATCCTGAAAATTCTATCATTATACGTACCTCTTGGGTGTATTCAAAATTTGGTAATAATTTTGTAAAAACCATGCTACGTTTGGCGGAGACTAGAAATGAAATTTCTGTGGTTGCCGACCAAATAGGCTCACCTACTAATGCAGGAGATTTAGCAAAAGCTATTTTAAAAATACTACCAAAAATTAAAAACAAAACTGTTGAAGTTTTTCATTATTCAAATGAGGGGGTATGCAGTTGGTATGATTTTGCAAAAGCCATATTCGAAATTAAAAAAATAGATGTTATATTAAATCCCATAGAAAGTATACAATTTCCTACAACAGCTAAAAGGCCCTATTATAGCATGTTAAATAAGAAAAAAATAAAAGAAAAATATTCATTGTTTATACCTTACTGGAGGGAATCACTATTAATGTTTTAAAAAAAAATTATGAAAGACTACTACAAGAAATTTTTATCACCTGCTTATCAGAATTTAAGAGAAATATCAGAGAATCATAAAAGTAGTTATGCGGCAGGTAACCCCTTTCCAAATATCTATTTTGAAGATTTTTTTTCAGAAGAATATTTAAATAAAGTATTAGATGAATTTCCAGATTTATCTAAAAAGAAATCCCAAAAAATGGTTTCTGTAAATGAATTTAAATTTGCTGGCATTGCCGACGAGTTTTTTGGTGATAATACACGAGCTTTTATGAATTTTTTAAATTCAAAAATATTTTTAGAATTTTTACAAGATCTTACAGGGATAGATGAAACACTAGTTGGAGATCCTTACTTTTTTGGAGCTGGACAACATGAAATTAAAAGAGGAGGGTTTTTAAAAGTTCATGCAGATTTTAATACTCACAAACTTTTTAAATTAGATAGAAGGTTAAACGTACTTATTTATTTGAATAAAGATTGGAAAAAAGAGTATGGTGGGAATTTTGAATTATGGGATACCGATATGTCAAAATGCATTAAAAAAATCCCTCCATTATTCAATTCTATGGCAATTTTTTCTACAACTGATTTTTCTTTTCATGGACATCCTGATAAGTTAAATTGTCCGGAAAACATGAGTAGAAAATCTTTAGCTTTGTATTATTATTCAAATGGTCGACCAAATGAGGAGAAAAATTTATTAAAAAATTCATTTCAAAAAGAAGGAACATTATTTAAAGCTAGAAGAGGTAATGATACAGAATTAAAAAAAAATGTTTTTAAAACGGAAATTAAAATAGTATTAAAAAAAATATTTCCGAAGTTTTTATTCAAAAAATAATATAATATTTATGTTAAATATTATCAAATTCCTTTCAACAAGAAAAATTTTTCTTAGCAATGTATTATTTTTATCAATAATACAATATTCATCTTATCTTTTACCCTTATTCGTTTATCCATACTTGATCACTACTATAGGAGCATCTAATTTTGGTCACATATTATTTTCTCAATCTTTTGTTGCAATTTTCGGTCTCATTATTTCTTACGGTTTTGATCTTTCTGGAGTTAAATATGTGTCAATTAATCGAAATAATAAAAAACTTGTTAATAATGTATTTTTTACTATAACATTTATAAGATTTTACTTGTTTACATTTTGCTTTGTTTTGTTTTTATTTCTAATATATAATCTCTCAATATTTAGTGATAATATACCATTACATATTTTAACATATATGTCGTTACTTGAATTAATTATTTTCCCAAGATGGTTCTTTCAAGGTCTTGAAAAAATGAAATATATTACTATAACATTCGCTTGTGCTAAAATAGTCTCTACAGCTTTAATTTTTATATTTGTTAATGAAACAACTGATTATCTTTTAGTCCCGTTATTTTATTTTATTTCAATCTTATTATCAACAATAGTAATACTATACATTGTTTTTTACAATATTAAAATTAAATTATACATACCAACCTTAAAAGATTACAAAGATCAATTAATTGATGGGTATAGGGTCTTTCTAGCTTCGCTTAGTGTAGGAATTTATTTAAATGCTAATGTGTTTTTAGTGGGGCTTTTTTGTAGTAAAGAATTAGTTGCTTTCTATGGTGTTGCTGAAAAAATAATTAAAGTTATTCAATCAGTTTTAAAACCAGTAGCTGACACTTTATTTCCTCATATTTCATTTATAAATTCAAGAACTTCTTTAAAAAGTTCAATTATGAATATATTTAAGATTTTAAAACACTATTCACTAGTATTGCTATTAGTCTCTTTTTTACTATACTTATTCTCTGATTTCATTGTGATTTTTCTATTTGGAGAATCCAATGAAGAGGTTATTTTAATGATAAATATTATGATTTTAGCTACTTTACTTGGCCCACTTAATTTTTTAATAGGAAACGTTGGTTTAATGAACCTAAACGAAACAAAATATTATTCCAATTCTGTTGTTTTTGTTTCTTCTTTGAGTATTATACTTAATTTAATATTAATTTATAATTTTATGGCGATAGGTGCAGCTATTGCATTTACAATTAGTGAATTGTTATTATTTATATTGTTGTATTACAAGTTATACCAAATAAAAATGATTGCTACAAATCAATAAATAAAATTGATGACAAAAACTACATCAATAGCTATGGCATCTTATAATGGTGAAAGCTACATTCGTGCACAAATTAATTCACTCATAAACCAAAGTCATGCTTTTGATGAGTTAATTATTGTTGACGATTGTTCTACGGATACTACCAGAGATATTATCAATAGTTTTTCTGATGATAAAAGAATCAAATTAATAAAGAATAATATAAATAAAGGAGTAATATTTAGTTTTGAAAAAGCTTTAAAAAACTGCTCTGGGGATTTTATACTTTTATGTGATCAAGATGATTATTGGTTTGAAAATAAAATTGAAGTTTTAATAGCGAATATTTCTAAATATTCATTGATATACTCAAATGTTTATCTGTTAGGTAACTCAATTAAAGATAAACGTTTATCGTTTAAATCATTGAACCCAATATTCAGTATTGATTCTAATAACAAAGAATTTCATAGACACTTAATTTTTAATTCTTTCGTTTTAGGTTGTTCAGTAATGTTTAAAAAAGAGGTGTTAGAATTAGCTTTACCTATTTTAAAAAGTGAAAGAAATCATGATTGGTGGCTAGTATTGTGTGCATCCGTTCAAAATGGAGTGAAATATATTAATGAGCCTTTAATGCATTACCGTATTCATTCAAATAACTTATCAATAAACAATAACAGCTCCTTATTTTATAAGTTTTCAGCTTTATTAAATCATAAAAGATCCATTCAAACTAAAAATAAACATGAAATTATAAAAATTGCAATTACAAAATTCAAAGATAAAATTCATGACTTTAAATTTTATAAATTGTGTTTAAAACATATTACCTCATTTGAAAAAATTACATTTAAAAGATTTTTTTATACAATTCAATTGAGAAAATACTTGTTTCCTCATGTAAATGAAACAAAAAGAATTGTATTATCAATAATTAATTCTATTATTAGTTAAATAATTATTAAATGTTAAAAAACAATTCAAAGATAACCTACAGCCTTTACGATAAAATAATTACATTCATAATAGCTACGTCTATAATTTTCAGTTTATCTAGTTTAAATAAATATTCAGCATCTATACTTTTACCCATAAGCCTTTTAATTTTCTCAAGAAAAAACAATCACTTGAAGAATTTAAATTCTTTTTATTACATAATATTACTAGGTTTATTATCATCATTTTATTCAAATAATTTTACTAATTATTATTTTGTTAAAGATTTTGTTTTCTTTTCCCAAGTACCTATAATTATTGTTCTGGGCTTTTACGTAGGTAAACGATTTAATTTATCAAAAAAAATTATTAAGTTTTTTGTATTAGCTTATTGTTTTGCTATGTTAAAGGACTTTATAGTAGTAATTTTTAATTTAGATGAGTTTTTAGCTGATCCCATAATTTTTCATAATACAAACAAAACAAATAGTGTCAACGCTATTTTAGTTCTTATAATTATATTATATAATAAAACTCAAAAAATTAATTTATACAACAAATTTTACTTAAATTTTGTAATTTTAATTTCATTTTCTTACATAATATTATCATTTTCGAGAACAACTATTGTAATATCATTTCTTGTTATCCTTATTTATAATATTGGTTATAAGAAAAAGAAAAAATTATTTTATATAATTTTATTGACGCCAATAATCGTTCAATTTGCCAGTTTAATTATTAACCTAGATAATCTCAAACCAGACAAGTCTGAAACCACGTTTACTAGTAAATTAGTTAATTCACTAAATGAATTACAAATAGTTGAGTTTGATAATCAATTTGATATATCACATAATTGGAGAGGATATGAAGCTTTTTTGGGTATTGAGAAGTATTTTTCTGGGGATATTTTGCAGCTATTAATTGGTCAGGGTTTCGGAGCAAATATAGAAGTACCAAATTGGGCATTTTCTGATTGGAATGATCCAAGTTTAGAAGGGCTTAAAAATCCTAGTATATTCCATATTGGATATATTACGATAATATTAAAAACAGGGATTGTAGGTTTATTCATATTCGTCTATTTTCTTGGTGCTTTTTTTAATAAAAGTAAATTACATCTATTTAATAATTTTTTATCTCAATCGTTAATTATACTAATAGTAACCACAACTTTTTTGACTCATGGCTTGATAAAGCCTGATTTAAACCCATTAATTTTAATTTTACTCGGAATGAGTTTTAGTTCAGTAAATTATAATAAATCATGATTACAATAATATACGTTAATTATTTTACACAAAATTTAATAATTGACTCCATTAATTCTTTAATTTTAAACTGTCCATTAGCGATTTCCTCAGAAATTATTATAAGTAATAACGGAGGTGATTTAGAGAAATTGAAATGTAAATTCCCATTTGTTATTATAATTGAAAATAATAATAATTTAGGATTTGGCAAAGCTAATAATGTTGCTGTTAAAGAATCCTCCCGTGATTTCATCTTTTTATTAAATCCTGATACCATAATCATGGATAACTGTTTAGACAAATTCATTAGTTTCTATAGAAAAAACTCTAATAAACTTAATATTGGTGTTTTAGGAGGAGAAATTTTAGATATTAATGGGAATCATAATTTTTCTTCAAATTACCACGCAAATTTTTTTAACGATATTAAATATATTTTAAGCAGTTTTATAGGTTATTTTATATCTAGCACTAAAAAAATAAAATTTAATAATTTCAATTATAAAAAAGTTGACGCTGTAATTGGTTGTAATATTTTTATGTCCAAAAAAATATTCAATGATATCGATGGTTTTGATGATAGATTTTTTATGTATTTTGAAGATTTAGATTTATGTCGTTCAGTTTTTTCTAATTTTGGCCTTATTTCATATGTTATAAAAGATATAAAAATTATTCACCTCGAAGGTGGGGCTTCTAAATCAATCATGGATAAAGAAGTTAAGAAGATTAAATCAACTACTTATTCGATGTATATAAAATCTTTATTTATTTACATACGTAAGCATCAGACATCAAATATTTCGTATTTTTTTAATAGAGTTTATTTTAAAGCTATATTCTTATTAAATATTCTTTTCAATGGTATTTCTTTTCGAAAAGTATTTAATTTCAATATAATTGAAAAAAAAAGATTAATAAAATTAATTTTTAACTCATGAAGATTTTAGTGTTATCATATGCCTTTTCACCCTTTAAAGGCTCAGAATTTAGTGTTGCATGGAATTATGCTTTTCACATGTCTAAAAATCATCAACTTGACATCATTATTGGACTTACAGACAATCACATGGGTGAATTTGAAAGTTTAGATAAAATTCAAGAAAAAATTAATGAATTAAGTTTAAATATTAATTTAATCACTGTATATCCAAATTTAAAAGCTAAAACTTTAAACTTTTTAAATAAAAAAAATATTATGCCATATTCTTTTTATCTTGCTTATAAGTATTGGCATAAGGAGGCATACAAAAAGGCGTTAAAATTAACAACTGAAAATAATTATGATTTAGTTCATTATCAAAACCCTATAGGATACAGGGAGCCAGGTTATTTATGGAAGTTAAATTTACCTTATATATGGGGTCCAATTGGAGGGTTGAATTCTTTTAATAAAAACCTTTATCCATTTTTAAGATTTAAAGGAAAACTAGATTATCACATCAGAAATTTATCAAATTTAATAAATTTTAATTTTAATCAGAGATTAAAAAAAGCCATCCTGAGATCAAATCTGTTATTAATTAATAATTCAACGGAACAATTTACTTTTAACAGATATTATAATAAAAAGACAAAAGTTTTTTCAGAAAGTTGGATTAATTATCCATTTAAAAAAAGCACTACAACTAATAAGAAATTAAAGCTAGTTTGGGTTGGTTCACTCAACCAAAGAAAAGGTTTAATTATTTTTTTAATAGCATTATCTAAGTTTAAACTTAAAGATGATATAATATTAAATATTGTAGGTGACGGGAACTTTAAAAATCATTTAATTAATTTCACATTAAAACACTCTTTAACAAATGTTTTTTTTCTCGGCAAGATTAGTAAACTACAAGTTCAAGATGAATTTCTTAAATCTGATTTCAGTATTTACTCAAGTCTAATGGATGCTAACCCATCAGTGATTTGGGAGTCTATTTCAAATTCATGTCCTATTATCGCTTTGGATTTAGACGGTATTAAAGATAATTTGGATGAAAATAGTTCCATAAAAATTGAAGTAGGTTCAACCCCATTAATAACCATCAAAAATATTCATAAATCTTTTGAAAATATATTAAGAAATAAGGAATCATTTATAACTCATTTTACAAAAAATATAGAAAATTCATACAATTTAAATCATTGGAGTCTTAAAAAAAATATTTGGGAGGGCTTTTATGAAAAAGCTATAAAAAATTATAAAATTTAGTATGAAAAAGAAAGTTATGATTATTGGAGGCGGATTTTATGGTATGTTTCTTTCAAATTTTTTAAGTAGCTTGGGTTTTGAAATTACGCTATGTGAAAAGGAAGATAAACTAATGAGTAGATCTTCATTAATAAATCAAGCACGGGTTCATAAAGGATTTCACTATTGTCGAAGTGCATTAACAGCTTTGAGGTCAAGTATATCGTACATTAAATTTATCAATAATTACAAAGATGCAATAGAAACAAATTTTAATAGCTATTATGCTATTTCTAAACTTAATTCAAAAACCACAGCTAACCAATTCGAAGATTTTCTTTCAAAACTTTCGATTAATTATAATATATCATCTGATTCATATAAAGATCTATTTAATAATAATCTTGTTGAACAAATTTATCAAGTAGAAGAAAAAGTTTTCAATTCTCATGTTTTATTAGAAATAATGTCAGAAAAATTAGCTAACGCGAATGTTTCAATTAATCTAAACACTTTTATATCGAATGTACATAACGAGGGCGATTTTTTACTAGCTAAATCAAATAACCATCATGTTGAAAACATTAAATATGATTTTATATTTAATTGTACCTATTCAGGACTTAATTTTTTTAATGAGAATAATAAGTTAAACTTAAAGCATAGAGTTTCTGAGATGGCTCTGGTGTCGTTACCCGCCGAACTTCAAGGTAAATCTATAACTTTAATGGATGGCCCTTTTTTTAGTTTAATGCCCTATCCAACTGCAGGAAAGGGGATTTATAGTTTAAGTCATGTGAATTATACTCACCATGACACTTTAAATGAGGGGGCAGATTTTTATAAATTATATAGAAATCCTGAAATGATTAGAAATATATATAAGAGTAATTATAAATATATGTTAAGTGATGCGTCAAGATTCTTACCATGCCTTGGTAAACTAGAATATGTTGATTCAATTTGGGATATTAAAACAACTCTTCTCTCCTCAGATGTTAATGATTCTAGACCTATTGTATTTAATGAAGATAAAAATAGAAAGAATTTTTTTTCAATTTTAGGAGGTAAAATAGACAATGTATTTGATCTGGAGGATTTTATTAAAAATAAATTTAAACTAGCTAATGATTGATAGCAATATTTTAATATCGTTAATTATCCAGGTTGATAAAAATGATAAATTTGAAGAAATAGAAAGAAATGTATTAAGACTTCATAATTATTTAAAAAAAACTTTTGTTTTTTATGAAATAATTCTAATTCCTAATAGTCCTAGAACACTTTCATATCAAGAATCTAATAATCTGATTAATTCTTTGACAAATCTTGTTATAATTAACCCTCTTGAGTCAATTGATGAAGATTTAGGTATCAGGATTGGTGTTGAGAATTCTATTGGAGAGAAAGTCTTAACATGTTTTAGTGATACGTCATTAGATGATTTAGATATTATGATAAAATACAGTTCAGATGAAATACTGATAGGAGTTTCTAACAATAAGGATATTAATAATATCCTACTGTTAGATAGGAGTAGTATTAATATACTTTTAAATCATTATGATAATAAACGAACTTTTATTTTTACAGTAGACCTCTTTAAACTACCATTTAAGAAACAGTTTGTCAAATTATCGGCTAATCCACGTAAATCCAGTCTATTATTTAAATCCTTAAAAATATTAAGATTATTGTATAACGATCATTTTTTAAAAGTATTAATTACACTAGAAGTTACAGCTTTTTTAATTATTTCATTATTAATATCAAAATTTCCTTTTAAATATTTATCTGTTTTATCTTTGATTTATATATTGTTAATTGTAGCTTTTTTAATAATCTTTCTTATAACGACCAAATTATTCAGGAAGAATAAACGAAACAGTAAAATTAATTATGATTTATATAAATCAAATTTTAATTTCATAAACAAATTAAATATAAAATGAAAAAAGTTTTAATAGGTTATTCAGGTTTAGTTGGTTCAAGTTTAAATCATAATAAATTTGATTTGTTAATTAATAGGAAGAATATCTCCGAATTTACGAATACGAATCCTGAAGTTTCAGAACTCTATATTTCAGCAGGAGATGCCAGAAAATGGATGGCAAAAAAAGATGAAAATAAATTTAGAAGTGATTCAGAAGAGCTAATAAAGAAAATTGTAAAAATTAAAGCCAAAAAAGTAATCCTTTTTTCTACTATTGATGTTTACGACGGTCAACTAGAAGTAACAGAGAAAGACATCCCAAATCCAATCCATCCATATGGGAAAGTTTCATTAGAAAAAGAAAATCAAATATTAAATTCATTTTCTAATGTTAGGATAATTAGGTTACCTGGTTTGTTTTCAAAAAACCTTACTAAAAATTTCATTTTTGACTTATTAAATAACAGAGAAGAATATATTTACAATCAAAATTTAAATTCTACCTATCAATATTTTGACTTATCTAGGCTAGAATCGTTCATGGTAGATTTTAAAAAAAATAAGAGCAATATAATTAATCTAGTTACAGAACCAATTTCAATTTATGATATTATAAGTACTTGTAAATCAAGTTTTTTCGTGGAATCAAATTTCAATAAATCAAACCTTTTAAATTATGACGTTAGAAGTGTAAATTTTTCTAATGGATATCATTTAAATAGAAATGAAATGCTTAATGATTTAAATTTATTTTTTAAAAACTATGCTAAATAATATAGGGATTTCTACTGTTTGCTTCGAGAAAATTGAGGAGAGTTTACGAACTGAATTAAATAACAAATTTGACTTTTTTGATATCCCTTTAAAGCAAGCTATTTATTTTGATAAAGAGATACTTTCTGTGCAATCTTTAATTGATTATAACTTATTTCCAACAGCAAGTCTGGTTAAAGATGTCAAATCATTTAATGTGCTAATTAATTATTTTAAAGTAATATCGAGAAATTTATCTCAAATAAATGTTCAGTCAGTTATTTTGGGAAGTCCATTCATAAGAAAAAAAACTACAATTTCTGTTGAAGAGCTATCAGACAGAATAAATATAATCAGAAGAGTCTTTTCTGATCAAAACATTAAATTATATATGGAAGCACTTCCTAAGGAGTTTTCAGATGTAATTAATTCACATCAAGATTTAATTGATTTTAATATTGGTGTCCCCTATGGTATTCATGTTGACATAGCTACCGCTATTTCATGTAAAGAAGAGCTTTCTTTTTTTAAAGATAATATTAATTGCGTTGAAAGATTTCATTTTTCTGTTCCTGGTTACGGTTATAATTTTGAGGATTATAAGTTAAGTGTTGAATTGTTAAATTTATTTTTGTCAAAAAAAATTAAAGGAACTATTGAAATTCAAAATTTCACAAACTTTGAAACAAATTCATTTTTAAACAAAATTTATGCTTTCACAAATACTAAATAGTATCGTAGAAAAATTTAAAGGAGAAAAGTTTATCCTAGATAAACGAGTCCCATTTTCTCGTATTTTATATATATTATTTAATAAAGTAATTTTTCTTTTATCGGGAGTTATTAAGCTAAGAAAGTTTGGTTTATACTTCATTAGTCCGTCAACTAAAATGTTTTCAACTAATCTAATAAAGTTAAACGGAAACTTAAACATCGACCATTCTTGTTTAATTGATGCATTATCATCAGAAGGTATTTCATTTGGTAAAAATGTATCAATACATTCTTATTGCTCTCTTCAAGCTTCTGGAACTTTAATTAATTTAGGTAAAGGTATTAAAATTGGTAATAACGTTGGAGTAGGAAGGAATTGTCATTTCGGTGGTGCCGGAGGTATATTTATTGGAGATGATACAATTTTTGGTCAATATGTTAGTATACATAGTGAAAATCATGTATTCACAGATGATCATAAACCTATACGCAAGCAAGGTGTTTCAAGATTAGGAATTAAGATAGGTTCTAATTGTTGGGTAGGAGCAAAAGTCACAATACTTGATGGTGCTGTTATTGGAGATGGTTGTATAATTGCAGCTGGAGCATTAGTTATTGCTGGTACATATGAAAATAATACAATTTATGCAGGAGTGCCTGCTAAAAAAATAAAAAAAAGATTTTGAAAAAAATTTTTGTTGAAGGTTCTTTATTTAATAAAGAAGAACAAGGCTCATTAACATATTTAAGAGAATTATATAAAATAATTACTTTAAATAGTAAAGAAAATAGTTTTATTCTTGGGACAGATAATCCTAGTGCAGTCAAAAAAATATTTGGCAACCATAAGAATGTATTTTATTACAAATATTTTTTTGCTAATAAGTTCTTAAGATTGTTTATTGAAACACCTTATGTACTATGTAAAAAAAAAATTGATTTTGCACATTTTCAATATATTACACCATTAATTAAACCTCTAAAATGTAAGTATATTGTAACTATTCATGATGTATTATTTATAGATTATAAAGCAGATTTTTCATTTTCTTATAGGTTAATTAGAACTATTTTATTTTATTTAAGTTCAAAAATTAGCGATCTTACACTTACTGTGTCTAATTATTCTAAAGAAAGAATTTCAAATTATTTTTCAATTGATTTAAATAAAATTAAAGTAACACCAAATGCGGTTTCTGAAGATTTCATAAACTTTAAAGCAACAAAAAAAGAATCTAACCTTCATCTTGAAAATTTTAATATTTATAATGATTTTGTTCTGTATGTAAGTAGAATAGAGCCAAGAAAAAATCAATTATTGCTTTTAGATTTATTTGAAGAAAAAATCATTGAAGATGATCTTTTTACAATTGTTTTTGTTGGTGCTAGTACTATTTCATCTGCTTTTAAAAAACAATTTGCTTTTTTTAAAAAAAAATATCCAAAAAATATTTTTCACTTCGAGGCTCTTGCTTTTTCCGATCTTATTCATTTTTATAATTCAGCCAAATTATTTATTTATCCAAGTAAATGTGAAGGCTTTGGAATACCTCCTTTGGAAGCTGGAGTTCTTCGAACACCTGTTCTTTGTTCAAACCTTACTGCAATGAAAGATTTTGATTTTTTTAATCCTTTGATGTTTGATCCCCAATCTGAAAATATAATAAATGTTTACAATAATTTAATATTAAGTAATGATCTTCCAAATCAAGAGAAAATCAGAAAAAAAATTATTAAAAAATACAATTGGGAAAATAGTGCTTCTATTTTAATCAATTACTTCAATAACTTATGAGAAAAATTAATGTATCTATTGTCGGCACCGTAGGGATTCCAGCTAACTATGGCGGTTTTGAAACTCTTGCAGAAAATTTAATAATTAATCAGCCAGAATTTATAGACTATACAGTCTTTGCGTCATCAAAACATTACAAGGTAAAACCGGTAAATTATCTAGGAGCAAAAATCAAATATTTACCCTTTAATGCAAATGGAATTCAGAGTATTATTTATGATTTTATTTCTTTAATTATAGCAAGTAGGAGTTCTCATGTGATTTTGTTACTAGGGGTTTCAGGAGCAATAGCGTTACCAATTTTTACTTTTTTTTTTCCAAAAGTAAAAATCATTACAAATATTGATGGTATTGAATGGAAAAGAAAAAAGTGGAATAAGATGGCTAAAATTTTTTTAAAATTAAGTGAAAAATTTGCTATTAAAAATTCTCATCATATTATTACAGACAATAAAGGAATTGAAGATTACGTAAAAGATAATTATGATTTTAAATCCGAAACAATAGCATATGGTGCTAATGAAATTATAGAACCTTTAATTTTAAAAAATTATAAATTTTTAAAAATTAAAAAAAATGAATACGCATTTAAAGTAGCAAGAATAGAGCCTGAGAATAATCTAGAGATGATATTAGATGCTTTTATTGATGTTCCTTTGGATATTGTGATTGTTGGTAATTGGTTATCTAGTGCATTTGGAAAAAAAATGTTTAAAAATTATTCAAATTATTCAAATATAAATTTACTTAACCCTATATATGATATAAATTTACTTAACGAGCTAAGATCAAATTGTAAAATTTATATTCACGGTCATAGTGCCGGTGGAACAAATCCTTCATTAGTGGAGGCTATGGCACTTAAGCTTCCGGTAATATCCTTTGATGTCAATTTTAATAGGTATACTCTAAAAAATAATGGTATTTTTTTTAAGAGCTCTGATGGTTTAAAATTGATAATAAAAAATATTTCAGATTACGATATAGATATAATTGGCTCTAATAATTTTAATAATTTTAAAACTAATTACAAATGGAATGTAATAGTAAATAAATATGTAAACCTTTTTTTAAATTAATAAACAAAATGAGAAAGAAAAAAGGAATTATTGTGTCAGGTTATTTTAATCCAATTCACAAAGGTCACATCGAATATTTTAACAATGCCAAAGGATTGGCTGATGAATTATTTGTAATTGTAAATAACGATCATCAAAGAGGATTAAAAGGATCTAAAGAATTTCAACAGGAAATTGAGAGAGTCTTTATTGTTTCAAACATAAAGTCTGTAGATCATTGTATTTTATCAATTGATCTAGATAGAACCGTATGTAAAACCATTGAAAAAATCGCTTTAGATTTTGGTGCAACCTATGACTTGAGTTTTGCCAATGGTGGGGATCAAAACAATAATACCATCCCAGAAAGACCTATTTGTGATCAAATGGGAATTACTTTAGTGGATGGATTGGGTGATAAAATACAGTCTAGCAGTTGGTTGCTAAAAAAGTAAACTTTTTTAACTAAATTTGAATGAGAATTTAATTTTAATATACATGCCATTCGATCCAAATTCAGCAAAGAAAGCAGGAAAAAAATCTAAAAGAGGTCCTGCAAAAAAAGAAGGACCTTCCATCAAAGAAAAGATGGAATTGCTCTATGAAAAAGTGCTGGATGATCTGCTTATAAATCAAGACAAGCTTACAAAAACAGAACGGGTAAAAGTATTTGTTACCCTTTCTAATTATATCTTCCCCAAAACAAAGTCTGTACGAGACAAATTCACCCTAGAACAATTAAAAGAGAAAAGAGAGGATCATTTTAACCAAGATCCAGATCCTACCAAATGATATTTTTCAATTAAAAAAATAATCAGTTGAATTATAAAGAAACTTTATTTTTTATTGCCAAATGTTTGACTATTTCTTTGGAAGTTGAGAATAGGAAAGCAATAGAAAAACATTTAAAATCAGAAACGATAGACTGGGATGCTGTTGTAAAAGTGAGTACAGCACATTATGTCTTTCCTGCATTGTATTGTAATTTAAAGCTAGCTGATTTCTTAAAGTATTTACCTCAAGAGTTGGTGAGCTACATGGAGCATATTACAGATATAAACCGGGAGCGTAATAAAAAAATAGTTACTCAGGCAAAAGAGTTAAATGCGCTATTATTAGCAAATAATATTACCCCTGTATTTTTAAAAGGAACCGGAAACTTATTAGTGGGTGTATATGAAGATATTGCCGAACGTATGGTGGGGGATATTGATTTAATCTTTCTAAAAGAAGACTATCCAAAAGCGATTACTCTTTTAAGAGAGTTCGGATATGATAAAGAAATTCATCAAGAGTTGCCATATAGACATTATCCAAGAATTATAAGAAAAGATAGTATTGCAGGCGTAGAAATTCATAAAGAGCTTTTAATAGAAAAGTACGCTAACGAATTTAATTATAGTTTTGTGGCCAAAGATAGTCAGGTTATAAAAGGAGTTGCAGTTTTAAGTTATGCAAACAAATTAAACTTATCCATTATCGCCAATCAAATAAACGATAATGGTTTTTATTATAAAACAATGGCCTTAAGAAATGCCTATGATGTTTTTTTATTATCTAAAAAAACAAGTGCAAAATATGCCATGATTAAATTAGATAAACTAAGCCATCCCTTAAATTGTTTTTTAGCAGCTTGTTATGAAGTTTTTAATTCCGTAGAGAGTTTAGAATACAACAAAACAAAAAAGACAGCTTCCTATTTAAGTGTTTTTAATAGTCAGTTTACCAACAGGAATAGAGCGAAAAGACGTTACAAACGCATAAAGAGGTATCTTATTTTAAAATATAGATTAAACATTATTTATAATTCTGTAACACACAAAGTGTATCGCATTTGGTTATTTAAAAAATTGTCTTCTTTGGATTTCTATAAGATAAGGTTGGGAATAAAACAGTAAAAAATCACCAAATAACTCCCGCTTGCTGCATAAACAAATCTGCTAAAGCATCTTTATTTTGATGCGTACCTATATAAGTCAGAAAAGTACTCTCTTTAGAATGCCCAGTAATATTCATAAGCAGGGGCGTTTCAATTTTTCCATAGTAATTAGATGCAAAAGAACGCCTCATAATATGTGAGGTCACAAATTCATATTTTGGCGCATTTACAATTTCCTTTCTTCTTGTCTTCGGGTTGTTTATAAACCCATTCACCAAATCTTCTATTCCCGCCAACTTACAAAGTGCTTTAATCTGTTTATTAAACACCACTTGAGATACTTTTCTTGGAAATTTATTCTCTAGAATTTCAATAACAAGAGGATCAGCAACACCAACTGTCACTGCCTTTTTTGTTTTCTGTTGTAATATATCTATATACAATCCAGAGGATGCTTTTCTAAGATTACTAGGAGTTAATTTTAATAGATCTGAGACTCGCTGACCAATACACAAACCAATCAATAACCACTTATAACTATCTGTATATGCTGCTGGGATATGCTGTAATCCCTTTAATTTTTTTATCTCTGCTGGATTTAAAATATGTAGAATTCGGTCTGAACTCTTTTGCTTAAAAGATTCTATATAATTAGAATAGGGATGTACTTCCAAGCCACTTTTCTCAGCATCTCTCAAAATAATCTTCAATAATTTTAAAAGTTGACCACAGTAATTATCACTATACTGCTGTTCAATTTTTAGAAAACGTGTAAAAGATTCGGCGGTATATTTATCTATAGAGTTCAAATACAATTTCTCTGATTTCTCAAATTCATAGGCTTTTACGATCCGAAACAAAGATTTATAGGTCCGAATGGTATTGTGTGCCAAACCCACAGTTCCATATCCTTGAACTCTTTTTGTGGCAGAATTGGAAATAAAATGGGCCAAATAGTCTAAAAATAAGACAGATTTTTCTACTTTTATGAGTGTCTTATGTGTCTTTATTTGTGGTTTTTTATAGAAATTAACGTGCATATAACGTATGTTATTTTAATTATTTAACATGAATATAACTTGCATATATTTATAATTTAACAAAGTTAGAGTCAAATTTTAACAAGTTATGATACTATAATATACGTTATTTATTTAAAATATAAAAGTTAAAATGCTTGTTTTTAAGGAGTTAAATTTATTTATTTTTGAAAAGACTACGGACTGTAGTCATTAAAAATATTACTTTTAAAAGCAAATAAATTCTTACTAATATTTGGAAATTCAAAATCTAACTTTAGTTTGTTATTTTTCTTA
>Ga0209710_1001264_pt1 | contig 19968 bp, 19 predicted proteins | sample ArcticOcean_MG_C_5_FD_187436 | JGI IMG/M metagenome (GOLD analysis project Ga0209710, IMG submission 187436) | Marine microbial communities from western Arctic Ocean - ArcticOcean_MG_CB4_138 (SPAdes) (version 2) | ecosystem: Environmental > Aquatic > Marine > Oceanic | place: Arctic Ocean...
ATGATATTTACCAATAACATCACCAACAATACGAGCAGATTTCTTATAAGGTCTATTAAAACCATTACTTAACTCATGCATTGCAAACAAAACTCTTCGATGAACTGGCTTTAAACCATCCCTAACATCAGGCAAAGCTCTACCGACAATTACACTCATAGCATAATCTAGATAGGAGGTTTTCATTTCGTCTTCTATATTTACGGGAAGTGTTTCTTTAGCGAATTCATCCATATTTTTTAATTTTTAATTTTTAATTTGAAGGAGATAACAATATTAATTTTAGCATGTATATTGATGAAAATATTGTCTAGAATTGCTTAATTTATACTATAGATATGTCTGCTTTTAAGTCATCGATATCTTCTAACCCAACAGCGATTCTTATTAAATTATCAGTTATACCGGAACTATCTCTTTCTTGCTGTGAAAGTCTTGAATGAGTCGTTGTTGCTGGATGCGTGATAGTAGACCTTGTATCTCCCAAGTTGGCAGTAATGGATATTAATTTAGTTGAGTCAATTAATTGCCATGCGTTATCTTTATTGCCATCAATTTCAAAAGAAACAATACCCCCACCCGAAGATTGTTGTCTCATAGCTAATTCATGCTGTGGGTGAGAAGGAAGGCCAGGGTAAAAAACTTTCTTTATACTTTTTTTCTGTTCCAACCATCTGGCTAATTCAAGTGCTTTAGACGAATGTGCATCCATTCTTATTTTTAGTGTTTCTAATCCTTTAAAAAATATCCAAGCATTGAATGGGCTCATGGAGGTTCCAGCTGACCGCAAAAAATTAGCAACATGTTGCATTTGATTTTTTTTACCCAAAACCGCCCCACCTAAACATCTTCCCTGACCATCAAGATATTTAGTGGCTGAATGAATAATTACATCAGCACCAAACTCAATTGGTAGCTGATGAGCTGGCGTAGAAAAACAATTATCGACAACAAGAAGGCTATTTGATGAATGAGCTAAATCTGCTAAAGCTGCAATATCACATATTTCCGTTAGTGGGTTTGAAGGGGTTTCAAGAAAAAATAACTTTGTATTATTTTTAACAGATTTCTTCCAGTGACTTAAATCAGTTAATGATACATATGTTACCTGTAACCCCCATTTTGTTAAAATGTTATCAAATAATTTTATTGTTGTCCCAAAGACGCTTTTAGAAGCGACAATATGATCACCCGTTTCACAGAGGCTCATAATACAAGCTAGTATTGCCGACATTCCCGTAGAAGTTGCTACGCATTGTTCAGCACCCTCCAGAATTGATAAACGATCTTCAAACATTTTTACAGAAGGATTTGTGAAGCGAGAATAAATATTACCTTCATTTTGATTGCCGAATCTGGCGGCAGCTTCCTTTGCGTCTTTAAACACATAACTCGAGGTTAAATATAGAGCTTCGGAATGCTCGCCTTGGTCAGATCTTATTGATCCAGCCCTAACTGAATTTGTTTCAAATTTTTTTTTATTTTTCATTTAAACTTTTAATTTCTTTTTGGCTACTTTGACACATGTCTAGGTTTAGCAATTTGGTATAAATTAACCTATTTAAATACCTACACAGTTTTCAAATAAAAAAAACCCGTTAAGCATTAATTTGCTAAAGCGGGTATTAATCGGTTTAGCAGTTTTTTTTACGCCCTGCAATCTGAATCAAAACAGCGAATTAATATTATCCTCTTTATAAGATAAAAAACAAGTAAGAGCCAAGCTAAACAAGCTCCCCTGTATCACTTTCCGGAAGGGTAAAGCTAAAATCTAATTGAGATGCTGATGATGTTGTAGCTTTATTCATAATATTATCTGACCTTTGTGTTTCAATCTTATTCAAATAATTTTCATCAATTTTACCTGTTACATAAATACCGTCAAAGCATGAGCAGTCAAAAGCTTTTAAAGAGGTGTTTTCTTGGGTAATATTTTTTTTCAATTCTTCTAAATCTTGATAAATAAGTGCATCTGCACCAATTTCTTCACATATATCTTCGTCAGCCTTATTGAATGCTATTAACTCATGCTTTGAAGGCATATCAATACCATAAACATTTGGGTATCTTACTGGAGGTGCTGCTGAGGCTAAATATACATTTTTAGCGCCAGCGTCTCTTGCCATCTGAATAATCTCTCTTGCTGTAGTTCCCCTTACAATAGAGTCATCGATTAATAACACATTTTTTCCTTCGAATTCTACTTTGATTGGATTTAACTTTTGTCGAACAGACTTTTTTCTTAACGCCTGACCCGGCATAATAAAAGTTCTTCCAATATACCTATTTTTAATAAAGCCTTCACGAAAATCTGCATTCAGCTTAAGCGATACCTCAAGAGCACTAGGTCTACTTGTGTCTGGAATTGGTATAACTACATCAATTTTTAAATCTGACCATTCCTTTTTTATTTTTTTAGCGAGTGATATTCCCATATTAAGCCTGGTTTGATAAACAGAAACACCGTCAATCATTGAGTCTGGTCTCGCTAAATATACATACTCAAATATACAAGGTGATTGCTGGATTTTTGGTGTGCACTGTTTTGAGTAAAAATTACCATCCATATCAATAAATATAGCCTCTCCTGGCTCAACATCTCTCAAAAGTTTAAAGCCTAGAACGTCAAGAGCCACACTTTCAGAGGCAACAATATACTCAGGGCCGTCTGTTGTTTCATTAATACCAATAACTAAAGGTCTAATTCCATTAGGATCTCTAAAAGCTAGCAATCCAAAATTATTAACCATAGAAACAACAGCAAAAGCACCCTCACATCTCCCATAAACAGAAGTAATTGCTTCGAAAACTATGTCAGCTGTTAGGATATTTTCCTGGTTTGCTTTTCCAATTGAATCTGCTAGAACATTTAACAAAACTTCTGAATCTGAGTTAGTGTTTATATGCCTAAGATCACCTTTAAACATGTCATCTTTTAGTCGATCAGAATTAGTAAGATTTCCGTTGTGCGCTAAAACAATACCGTAGGGGGAATTCACATAAAATGGTTGAGCTTCAGCTACAGATGAAGAACCAGCTGTTGGGTAACGGACATGGCCTATGCCAATATTACCTGTTAAATTAAGCATATGCCTTGTATGAAAAACATCTTTTACAAGGCCATTATTTTTATGCATTTTAATACGGCCTTCATTACAAGTGGCTATTCCTGCAGCGTCTTGACCTCTGTGCTGGAGGACTAATAAACCGTCGTAGAGCATTTGATTTACGGGTTTATTAGCAACAACACCAATTATTCCACACATAACTGCTCTCCTATAAATCAGGTAAATATAGAATCGTATTTTACCTTGTTACTCCATTCATAGGGTAAATAAGATAGGGTTTTTTTTATTAAAAATTTTACAATAGGGACTGTTTTTGACTCATTAAAACTCGCTTCATTTATAAATGACGTTTTTTCAACAAGAAAGATTATTACAAAGCATATTAAAACCCCCCTCATAAAACCAAAAATACATCCCATAATTATATTTAATGGGCTTAATCCAATTGTCTTTATAACTTTATTAATTAAAAAAGCTAAGAATGAGGCTAATAATAAAATAGTAATAAAAATGGATATATAAATAATTATAAAATTTATTTGTTCGTCAAATTTAAAAGGGACATGTTTCAAAAAATCGCCACTAAAATTGTGGGCGACATAAAATGCGAAGATCCACCCAATCAATGAGAGGAGCTCTCTTGTGAAACCCCTATAGCAGCCAACTAACAATGAAAGAAGAGTTATAAAAATAAAAAAATAATCAAGATAGCTCATACATCTACTTTCGCTTAATTAAACCAGGAAAATTAGCATTCTTTAGCCTTCTTAATACTCCCTGAGCTTCTTTTTCACTCTTAAAAAATTGAGTAGTAAGCTTTATTTTATCTTGGCCAGAAAGTTTAATTTTTTTTATTTGCGTTTCTACACCTATATTTTTTATCTGATTTCTAAGTTTTTTTATTTTTTTTTCATCACTAAATATACCAATTTGAACGGTAAAAAATTTTAAGCTATCATTAACTGGTTGCTTTACTCGCATTGCTTTTCTTTCCAATTTTTTAGAATTTTTATTAAAAGATTCGCGCTCGTTTAAATTATTTTTCACATTAAAACTTGGTGGGCCCATTTTTAAAAAAGAAACCTTGATCTCATTATCGGCATTCTTATAGTCTGAATCCTTCACAAAAAACAAAGAAAGTGCAAACAAAATAATTAATATGGTAATTGCTCCAATAAGCCTTCTTTGAGCTCTTTTAATTATTACACTTTCATGAAATGACTCTTTTAAACCAACCATTATATTTTAACCCCGTTCGTAGTTTCGGTAACCGTGTGAAAAGAACCAAAAATTATAATATTATCATTAAGATTGCATTTCTTGAATGCTTGATTATAAGCTTGACTAATATTTTCATACTTTATTACATTTGAATGTTTTTTATGTTTTTTAATAGAAGATTTAATAATCTCTATTTTTTGAGCTCTTGGGTCATCTATTTCACTTATAAACCATTCATCGACTATCCCAATAAATGGGCGTAATACTTCCATAATATCTTTATTTTCAAGTATCGAAAAAATAGCATAAAGCTTTCCGCTTTGCTTTGACTGACTAATAAAATTATATAAATTAATTGCAGCATCACTATTATGAGCAACATCAGCAACTACAAAAGGTTGTTCAGACAAAACTTCTACTCTTCCTTTAATCCTAGCTTCTCTAATCCCTTCCATTATTGAGCTCAACTTAACTGGTACTTTATTTTCCATTAGCTTGATGACTTGCAGAGCGCCTGCAAGGTTATTAAGTTGCTTCTCACTTTTTAAAAAAGGCATAGGGAGTCTGCTTATAATCTTATCTTGGCTGACGAAATTGTATCCCTGTGAATCGACACTAAAAGAATAGTCATCATTTATTATTGATAAAGATACTTCCTTATTGCATAAATTATCAATCATTGGCTTAGGTATATTCGTAAAATTTAAGACTGTATACTTATTTTTTCTAGATATTCCAGATTTTTCATATGCAATTTCTTCAATACTCTCACCTAGAAAATCTTGATGATCAATACCTACGGAAGTAATAATTGATATTTCTGGGTCAAAAATATTTACTGCATCAAGCCTGCCACCCAAACCAACTTCCAATATAGCTATATCGATATTTTTTTTTATAAAAATATTAATAGCAGCTAATGTTGTTATCTCAAAGTAAGTAAGGTCTGTTGATTGTTTTTTTTCTTGAATAAAAGCTAACGATTCAAGAATAGTTTTATCATCAACTTGCTCTAGATTGATTTTTATTCTTTCATTGAATTTATAAAGATGAGGTGAGGTGTAACATCCAACAGAATAACCTGCTTTAGAGTAAATTGTTTCTAAAAATGAACAGACTGAACCTTTGCCATTAGTTCCACCTACAGTTATGATTAAAAAATCTGGATTAATGCCAGCCAATTTTTTTACAACACGAACACTATCAAGCCCCATATTAATTTGCTGGCGGCTAGTGTCAGTATAAAATTTGCTTATATACTCATCAAGCTTACTCAACTAAATCTTAGATGAGTTATAAGTTCAGCAAGAGATTTTCTCATCTGCCTTCTGTCAATAATCATATCAATAGCGCCATGGTCTAATAAAAATTCTGCTCTTTGAAATCCTTCGGGTAGTTTTTCTCTTACTGTTGACTCAATAACTCTTGGGCCTGCAAATCCAATTAAAGCTTTTGGTTCAGCAATAATTATATCTCCTAACATCGCAAAACTTGCTGAAACACCACCCATTGTGGGATCTGTAAGAATTGAAATAAATGGTAACTTAGCTGCACTGAGTTTTGTGAGCGCCGCACTAGTTTTAGCCATCTGCATAAGAGATAACAGTCCCTCTTGCATTCTAGCTCCGCCACTTGATGATACACATATGAATGAGCACTTATTTCTAATTGCGGTGTTAACTGCTAAAACAAATTTTTCCCCGACCACCGAGCCCATTGACCCACCCATAAAAGCAAATTCAAAAACTGCAAAAACAACTGGAATAGATTCAATTTTTCCCTCAACTACTATTAAAGCGTCATTTTCTTCGAGTTTGTCTTGAGTTGAACTGAGTCTTTCTTTGTAAGACTTTGTATCCTTAAATTTTAAAGGGTCTGTTGGCTTTATTTTCTCGCCATGTTCAATTTGATTTGGAGTATCTAAAAGTACTTTTATTCTGTGCCTTGCTGAAATTCTATTATGAAAGTTACAATTAGAACAAACCTCCATATTTTTTTCTAGGTCAGACTTATATAAAACTGTCTGACATGTTGGGCACTTATGCCATAAACCTTCAGGAATGCTCTTTTTAACACGCCCTACAATCTTTTTTATTTTTGGAGGGATAATATTTTTCAACCAACTCATTCTTTATTAGCCCCATGTTTATCAATGGCATCTTTCATCTCAAGCATTAATTTTCTTATATTAATGAGTAAATCTTTACTATCAGAAGTTTCAATCTCTTGAACTATTCTACTTCCAATAACTACTGCATCTGATATTAATGATACGTTTTTTGCTGTTTTAGCATCCTTCACACCAAAACCAACTGCGATTGGTAGACTTGTATACTCTTTAATGTTTTTAACTTTCTGTGTGACCTGCTTAATATCAATATCGGCTGATCCAGTTACACCTTTTAAGGATACGTAATAAAGGAAGCCTGTAGCCTGTTTAATTATCAATTTAATTCGCTTATCATCAGTTGTTGGTGACAAAAGAAAAATGCTATCAATATTTTTTTCTTTTAATTTTTTAACAAACTGCTTTGATTCTTCTGGCGGGTAATCAACTGTAATTACGCCATCTATTTCAGCATCTTCAGCTAAGGATATAAAATAATCTATACCAATAGCTTCAATCGGGTTTGCATAACCCATTAAAATTAAAGGTGTGGTTTTATTTTTTTTTCTAAACTCTGTTGCTAATTTCATTGTTGCAATAATTCCTACTTTATTTTTTAGCGCCCTTTCACTTGCTCTTTGAATAACTGGACCATCAGCCATAGGGTCAGAGAATGGGATTCCAAGCTCAATCATGTCAGCACCTGACTCAACAAGAGTATGCATTATTTCAATAGTTTTATCAGGGTGGGGATCACCAGCAGTAAAAAAGGGAATGAGTGCCTTTTTATTTTTAGTTTTTAAAGATTCAAAAGTAGATTGTATTCTAGACATAATATTTATATAGAGATTCCTGATATATTTGCAACAGTATTGATATCTTTATCACCTCTTCCAGATAAATTTACTAAGATGATCTTATCTGGAGACATTTCTGCAGCCATTTTTTCTGCATGAGCAAGAGCATGACTCGTTTCAAGTGCGGGAATAATACCCTCTACTAGGCATAAATTATGAAAAGCAGCTAAAGCCTCTTCATCTGTAATGGCTACGTAACTAGCCCTACCAGAATCTTTTAGCCAGGAATGCTCAGGACCAACTCCCGGATAATCTAATCCAGCAGATACTGAATGAGTATCAATTATTTGTCCCTCATCATTTTGCATTAAATACGTTCTATTTCCATGCAGAACTCCAATTTTACTATTTGATGTTAAAGGAGCCGCATGTCTTCCTGTATCAATGCCATCCCCCGCAGCTTCTACCCCAATCAATTTCACATCTTTATCGTCTACATAAGGATAAAAAATTCCCATTGCATTTGAACCACCTCCAACGCAAGCTACTATCGCATCTGGTTGCTTGTTGACTAGATCAGGCATTTGAGTTTTACATTCTTTACCCACAACAGAGTTAAAATCTCGAACCATCATTGGATAAGGGTGTGGTCCTGCAACAGTCCCTATAATGTAGAACGTATCACTTACATTTGTAACCCAATCTCTTAAAGCCTCATTTAATGCATCTTTTAAGGTCTTGGATCCACTCTCAACTGGTATAACCGTTGCGCCTAACAATTTCATTCTATAAACATTTGGCGATTGTCTTTTAATATCCTCAGAACCCATATAAACAACACATTCCAAGCCTAATCTTGCGGCAATAGTTGCAGTCGCGACTCCGTGCTGACCAGCACCAGTTTCAGCGATTACTCTCGGCTTACCCATCCTCTTAGCCAATAAAGCTTGGCCAACAGTATTGTTCACTTTGTGGGCGCCTGTATGGTTTAGATCTTCCCTTTTCAAATAAATTTTTGCCCCACCAATTTTTTTAGTTAATCTTTCTGCAAAATAAATTGGGCTGGGTCTACCAACAAAGTGCTTTAAATCATGATGAAATTCTGCAAGAAAATCAGGGTCGTCTTTGTACTTAGCGTACATATCTCTCAACTCATCTAAAGCCTCAACTAAGGTTTCGGCAACAAAAGTTCCGCCAAATTGGCCAAAGTGGCCGAAATCATCAGGTAAATCATACGGTTGCATTATTCACTCCTAAAACAAAATTTTTCATCATAGTGTAATCTTTTATTCCTTTTTCCAACTCAACTCCCCCACTCACATCAACAGCATACGGATTAATTTTGTTAATTAATAAGGAAACATTTTTCTCGTCTAAGCCGCCAGCAATTATTACTGGCAATGGCAAGGATTTAGGAATTAAGTCCCAATTAAATGTTTCTCCTGTACCACCTCGCAAATATTTCGAGTAAGTATCAATCAAGATTGAGGAGCTCGAAGAAAATAATTTACAATATTCTAACAAATTAAGGTCATCCTTGATCGAAATAGCCTTAATATAAGGCAAATTAAATTGATTACAAAATTTTTCGTCTTCATCACCATGAAACTGAAGTACATTAACTCTTGAGTCGCTAATTGCAGAAAGCACCTCATCTTTTGTCGCATTAACAAACAAACCAACTCTAAAAACAAATGACGGTAATGAATCAATTATTTTTCGAGCTTTCTTTGGTTGAATGTATCGTGGACTCTCTTTAAAGAAAACAAAACCAAGAGCGTCCACACCGAGTGTAGCTGCTTCGAGTGCATTTTTAAGGTTCGTGATACCACAAATTTTAATTTTTGTTTTCAATTTAACTAAGTAACCATCTTAAAGATATTAAGCGTATTTAAACTATCAGGAAATCCCCAAACTTTATCATACTTTATATTTGTCAGATATAGACCATTTGGAGAAAAAGTTGCAGGAACAAGACTTCGATTCTTTTTCATAAATAAAGTTTCGATATAATCAGGATTTATTTCAGATCTTCCTACAGAAATAATTGTTGCGATCATATTCCGGATTTGATGATGCAAAAAACCATCGGCTTTAATAGTGAATAAATAAAAATTATTGAATCGATCAACTGTTATATTTTCAACAGACCTAATTGGAGATTTTGCCTGGCATTCAGATGAACGAAAGGCACTAAAATCATGAGTTCCCATAAACTTATTCGAAGCAACTTCAATTAGTTTGGAATCTAAGTCATAAAAAGTCCAGCCACAATGCTTAAATAGAATTGAAGAATTAATTGGAGAGCTATATAGTAAATATTGATACTCCCTAGAAATGGCAGAAAACCTTGCATGAAAATCATCTAGAACCTTTTTGACCCATTTAATTCTTATTGTCTTAGGAAGAAAAGAATTTAAGCCTTTCACAAGCGAATGAGGAGACCTCTCAACGTTTGTATCGAAATGAAAGACCTGGCCTAAAGCATGGACGCTGGTATCAGTTCTACCTGATCCTTGAATCTTAATATCTGACTGCAGTATTTTTCCTAATGAATTTTCAATTTCTTCTTGGATACTATTTACAGTTGATTGCTTTTGCCAGCCAAAAAAATTTGATCCATCATATTCAACTGATGCTGCAAAACGCATATGCTTAGAAAAACTTTATTAGAGTAAACATGGAAAAGAAACTAATAAACCAACAATAATCCTTTAAAGAAGGTGTAACTCTTTGTAAAACTTTAACTTTAATGATGGGTGATTTATTATTAATTTGACTATTGATTACATTGGTTAAATTAGAAAATTTAAATGAAAAGTTTTTGTAGAATTCTAAATAATCAAAAGTTAAATAAATACGTGACGTGAAATTATCCATATTCAAACCAGCAAACTTTAATGGATAAAAAATTTTAATAATAAAATTAATAAAAAATTTCCTAGGAATAAATTTCATTAAAAGCAGGATCGTCAGAAAAGTATTAATAATTCTCAATGAATTATTAATGCCTAAAATTAATCCTTCTTTTGTGGCTGATACTATCGAATAGTAAAAAATTATTTCTCCAGGAGTCGACAGAGTGAAGATAATTAACAAGGCAATAATAAAATATTTTATTTTTCTAATTACAGATAAAATGGGTAAATTAAAAATAATTGAAATAGTAAAAAAGAAAGTAAGTATCAGTAAATTTACTAATAAATCAGTGCTAGACAGAAAAACTAAAAGCCCTAATCCAAAGAAAAATAGTAATGAATGTTGCATTTAAAATTTAGAATTTTTTCTCATCTTCAACATCAGCTATTGGTAAATAATTTTTTTTACCAACTGGATTGCTTTGCTCTTGAGAGGTAATAGCTTCAGTAAATGCTTGCTTTGATTCTGTATCTTGAGATTTAGCATTCAATGGTTGATTGCTTTCACCAACAGATTGGTTTTCTTTTTGACTTCCAATCTCATCAGCAAAACTACTTAATTGCTGGTTTCTTTCGCTTACCTTCCTTCTTGAAATTATGACAAACAAACCAAATAATAAAGTTAAAAATAATACTAATAATAAAAAATGAATAGTCTCCAAGCCTTTTTTATCTTGCCCTTCAGTTTGAATTTCCTCAATTTTAGCTTCATCAATATCAGATATCGATGATATAAATACAGCTTCATCTTTTTCATTTATATCATTTTTTGTGAGATTCTCAGTAACTTCTTCCTTACTTTGATTAACTTCCTTATTTGAAATATTATTTTCTTTTGAAGTTTTAATTGTTACATTTCGATTTTCATCTTCAAGTCTTTTAGGGTTATTAGATTCAATATTTAATTTTGCTATTTCATCTAGTTTCAGCTTGGCTTCAACCAGTTCTTTTTCTAATTGCTTAATTTTTTCTGCATTCTTATTATCAACAACTATTAATTTTTTAATTTTTTTCGGTATAGAATTTTTCTTTATTTTATTTGAAATATTTTTCCATTTATTATTGTGGACACGAAGTATTTTTCGGGCTTCTAGATGAGTATGGTCCTCAAAATAACTAATTGATGGTATTTTTAGATTCTTATTCTTAATTAAGGTATTAACATTGTCTTCTGAAAAAGCTTTTGGGTTATTATCGTAAATAGCTAATACCATCTGCTCAGTTGTTACACCAGATGGTTTATTTTCTCTAGCAATCTGATAAAGAGTTTTGCGATTTGACGATTTAATTATTTTTGTTTCAACTTTTTTTACAGCCTCAACTTTTTTTACAGCCTCAACTTTTTTTACAGCCTCAACTTTTTTTACAGCCTCAACTTTTTTTACAGCCTCAACTTTTTTTACAGCCTCAACCTTTTTTTCAGCCTCAACTCTTTTTACAGCAATTTTAGGAGCTGGGGGTTCCAAAAGAACAGTGTACTCTTTGTAAACTCTTCCCTTTTCTGTGTCAATTTGAATTAATAAATCTAGAAATGGGTCTTTTACTATCTCCTTGCTTGTTAAAAATAATTTAGCACCATTTTTTTCTGCTTCTATTCGTACCTGAATGTCAGAATGAATTGGTAACCTTGATAGTCCATTTGCCTCATAATTTTCTCTTGAAGCAATAGCTGGTTTTAAATTTTTAGCTTTATCACCTTTAGAAAAAACAACATCAATAACTGCATTTAGCGGCTCATCTTGTTTTGAGCTAACTTGCATTTTATTCAATGTAAGTGCTAGTAAATTACCAGAGGAAAAGATTAAAAAAGCAAGCGCTGTAAATAATTTAAATTTCATTATTTTATTATTCCTTTTTTTACAATTATTTTTAACATTCGTCTGATTGGTTCTGCAGCGCCCCATAATAACTGATCACCAACCGTAAAAATAGATATACAATTCTCATCGATATCCAACTTTCTAACTCTTCCTACGGCTATATCAAGTTTACCTGAAACCTCAGCTGGACTTAATAAACTTATTGATTGTTCTTTTTCGTTTGGAACAAACTTTACCCATTGGTTTCCATTCGAAATTATGTCATTTATTTCTTCAATTGGAATATTCTTATTTAGCTTTATCGTAAGTGCCTGACAATGTGATCTCATTGTTCCAATTCTTACACATAAACCATCAACCTTAATTGGACTAAAATCAAACTCTAAAATTTTATTAGTTTCAGATTGTCCCTTCCACTCTTCACGACTTTTGCCATTTTTTAGGTCTTCATCAATCCATGGTATTAAATTTCCAGCAAGTGGTACCTTGAAATTACTCTTTTTAAATTCTTTTGAGTTCATTGTTCCCAGCGCTTTACTATCAATATTAAGAATATTTAAATTGGGTTGATCAAGGTCATCAGATACTGAGGAGTGAATTTGACCCATTTGAGAAAGTAACTCTGTCATACTATTTGCACCAGATCCACTCGCAGCTTGATAGGTCATTGATGAAACCCAGTCTATTAAATTTTTTTGTAATAACCCATTTATTGCTAAAAGCATTAACGAAACTGTACAATTCCCACCAACCCAAGTCTTAATTCCAGAATCGTATGCCTTATCAATAGATTTTTGGTTGATAGGGTCTAATACAATCAATGAATCTTCATTCATTCGTAGAGTTGATGCGGCATCAATCCAATGACCTTCCCATTGCGAATCTCTTAATTTTGAAAAAACTTTATTTGTATAATCCCCACCTTGGCAGGTCATTATAATATCCATTTTTGACAATTCCTGAACATCAAAAGCATCGATTAATGTTTTATTTTTATAGTTTATATTCCATTCAGGATTTTTTTGTCCTACTTGAGATGTAGAAAAAAAATACGAGTCAAATTCATTAAAATCTGATTCCTCGATCATACGTTTGATCAAAACTGAACCAACCATACCTCGCCATCCAATAAATCCAACTTTTTTCATATTAAATATCTAACCTTTCAATCACTTTATTACCCATCTCTTCACATCCAACAAGATTGGTACCTTTAGAAAATATATCTTCTGTTCTAAAACCATCATTTAGAGTTTTTTTTACTGCATTTTCTATTAAATTAAATTTATTTTGATCATCAAATGTATATTTAAACATCATAGCTAGCGATAAAATAGTTGCTAAAGGATTAGCTTTATCCTGACCAGCTATATCAGGTGCAGAACCATGGCTTGGTTCATACATACCTTTATTTTTTGCATCCAATGATGCGGATGGAAGCATGCCGATTGATCCAGTGAGCATCGAGGCCTGATCAGATAATATGTCTCCAAAAATATTGCCTGTAACAATAACATCGAACTGTTTTGGGTTTTTAACTAATTGCATTGCTGCATTGTCAACATACATATGAGATAGCTCAACATCTGGGTACTCTTTACCTACCTGAATAATTACCTCTCTCCAAAGTTCAGTTGCTTCTAATACATTTGCTTTGTCTACAGAGCACAATTTTTTTGACCTTTTTGATGCTGTCTTAAAGGCCACATGTGCAATTCTAATGATCTCAGATTCAGAATATCGCATAGTATTTACACCTTCACGCTCATTCTGCTTGTTTGTGCTGATACCTCTTGGCTCTCCAAAATAAATATCACCTGTCAACTCTCTTATAATCATTATATCCAAACCAGAAACAAACTCAGCTTTTAAACTTGAGGTGTGAATTAATTCAGAAAACATAATAGCGGGTCTTAGGTTTGCAAATAAATTTAAAGATTGTCGAATTCTAAGTAAGCCTCTTTCAGGTCGCATATCTCTTGGTAATTTATCATATTTCCAATCACCTACCGCTCCAAGCAAAATTGCATCTGCAGCAATAGCTAAGTCAAGTGTAGATTTTGGGAGGGGATCATTAAACTCCTCGAAACCTGCACCTCCAACAGAACCATACTCCACACAATCTTCTAAATTTATGGCCTTTAAAACTTTTACAGCCTGCTTAACGATTTCTGGGCCTATGCCATCCCCAGGTAAAACTGCAATTTTCATCATCTGTTCACCTACCCTTTAACCAAGGAAAATTTTCCTCGTATTTTTTTTCAAAATTTTTAATATCAATTTTATTTTTCAGCGTTAATCCGATATCATCCAAGCCATCTATTAAACATGATTTCTTAAAACTATCTATTTCAAAATCTGCTATTTCAGAATCATCATAAATTTTTTGTTTTTCTAGATTAACAGTTATCTCATATCCAACTTCACTCTCTACTTTAGTAAAAACTTGATCCATTATATTTTTATCTAGTGTGATTGGAAGGATGCCATTTTTAAAACAATTCCCATAGAATATATCAGCAAAGCTTGTTGCTATTACAACTCTAATCCCAAAATCTAGGAGCGCCCATGGAGCATGCTCTCTACTTGAACCGCACCCAAAATTTTCTCTTGCAATAAGAATTGAGCCCCTTTTGTATCTAGGTAAATTCAAAACAAACTTTGGATTAATTTTTCTTTTAGAGTTATCCAAACCTGGTTCACCATGATCCAAATATCGCCACTCGTCAAATAAGTTAGGACCAAAGCCAGATTTTTTAATTGATTTTAAAAACTGCTTAGGAATTATTGCATCTGTATCTACGTTTGCCCTATCTAAAGGTATTACGATACCTTTATATACATTCAATGGCTTCATTAATTAAGCCCTCTAATATCAACAAATTTACCATAAATAGCTGCTGCTGCTGCCATTTGTGGGCTAACTAAATGTGTTCTTCCTCCTTGACCCTGCCTTCCTTCAAAATTTCTATTCGATGTTGATGCACATCTTTCACCGTGACCTAATTTATCTGCATTCATAGCCAAACACATCGAGCATCCTGGCTCACGCCATTCAAACCCAGCGTTCTTAAAAATTTTGTCTAAGCCCTCTAATTCAGCTTGTTTCTTTACCAAACCAGAACCTGGAACAACTAGAGCTAACTTTATATTTTTCGCAATTTTTTTTGTACCTACAATGTTTGCAGCAGCTCTTAAATCCTCAATTCTAGAATTAGTACAAGAACCAATAAAAACCTTATCAATAGGTATCTGTTTGATTGGCGTCTCAGGCTTTAAATCCATATACCTTAATGCTATTTCATAACTAGAAGTCACAGTTTTATCTTTACAATCAATTGGGTTAGGAATCTTACTTGTTATGCTTGCAACCATCTCAGGTGAAGTCCCCCAGGTAACTTGAGGCTCAATTAAACTTCCATCAATTTCAATTTCAGAATCAAATTTTGCATCTTCATCACTTACTAAACCTAACCAGTTTTTTTTAGCCTTCTCCCATAATTCACCTTTTGGAGCAAGAGGTTTATCTTTAATATACTCAATCGTTTTATTATCAACACCTATCAGGCCAACTCTTGATCCTGCCTCAATAGCCATATTACATAATGTCATCCTCCCTTCCATGGATAATGACTCTATTGTTGTTCCTGAAAATTCAATTGCATGGCCAGTTCCGCCAGCAGTTCCAATCTTACCTATAATTGATAAAGCAACATCTTTTGCAGTTACTTTATCTTGAAGGCCACCGTTTACAGAGATTCGCATTGTTTTAAATTTATTCACAATTAAGCACTGAGTTGCTAAAACATGCTCGACTTCTGAGGTACCAATACCCATGGCTATTGCACCGAATGCACCGTGTGTACTAGTATGAGAATCACCGCAAACTATAGTCATCCCTGGTAATGTTGAGCCTTGTTCTGGTCCAACTACATGAACAATTCCTTGGCGTTGATCATTCATTTTAAATTGAAGCAAGTCAAACTCTTCACAATTTTTATCGAGGGTATCTACCTGAATTTTAGAAATAGGATCTTGAATCTCAACAGTTCTGTCTGTCGTTGGAACGTTATGATCAGGAACAGCAAGAATAGAGTTTTTTCTCCAAATCTTCCTATTTGACAAACGAATCCCTTCGAATGCTTGAGGGCTTGTCACCTCATGAACTAGGTGTCTATCTATATACAATAAATAAGTATCGGCCTCATTTCGAACAACATGGCTATTAAATACTTTTTCGTAGAGTGAAATTCCCACTAGGCTAATCCCGGAAGTTACCAAAACTCAAAGGAAAGTCTTTATGTTTTGATTTTACTAAAGAAATACATTCTTGAAGCATGTCTCGCTTACCGCCCGAAACTCTTACTGCATCTCCTTGTATGCTAGCCTGTGTTTTGCTTTTTGATTCTTTTATTGTTTTAACAATTTGTTTAGCTAAATCTATGTCTATTCCGTTCTTAATATTTAATACTTGCTTGGATTTATTTCCAGACACTGCTTCGACAGTGTTAGAGCTGATTCTTTTTGAGCTATCAGCTTCTTTTTTCTCCATTGTGGGAAATAAAATATCTTTAATCTGATTTAATTGAAATTCAGAATCGCCAAATAAGTTAATAATCATCTCTTTCTCCATAAACTCAACCTTAGCAGTGGTCCCCTTAAAGTCATAGCGGTTATCAATCATTCTCATCGACACATCAACTGCATTCTTAATATTTACTATATTTGCTTCTGATGTTATATCAAATGTAGGCATATTTAACTCTCCCTAATTTATTTCTTAATTTGTTTAGCTGCTATTCTCATTCTTAAAGCATTTATTTTAATAAAACCCTCTGCATCTTTTTGATCATAAGCACCTCTATCATCTTCAAACGTTGCTATATTTGAATCAAATAATGAATTATCACTATCCCTAGCTAAAATGGTAATGTTTCCTTTATATAAACTTATTTTTACCCATCCATCAACTTTCACTTGTGTGCTATCAATTAAAGCTTGGAGTGCTAATCTTTCTGGAGCCCACCAAAATCCGTTGTAAATCAATGAGGCATATTTTGGCATTAATTCATCTTTTAGATGAGCCTCTTCTCTATCCAAAGTTAACGATTCAATTGCTCTATGGGCTTTTAGTAAGATAGTTCCTCCCGGGGTTTCATAACAGCCCCTCGATTTCATACCAACATATCTATTTTCAACTAAATCCAATCTACCCACGCCATGCCTGCCTCCAACTTTATTTAGTTGATGCAAAATTTCGTGTGGCTTTAAATTTTTGCCATTTAACCCAACAGGATCGCCTTCTTTAAATTCAATAGTAATTTCCTCTGGTTTATCAGGTGCACTCTTTAAGCTACTTGTCCACCTCCACATATCTTCCTCAGGAGAAACGGCAGGGTCTTCTAAATCTCTCCCCTCATACGAGATATGAAGAAGATTGGCGTCCATACTATATGGACTTCCTCCGTCTTGATGTTTCATATCCACTGGAATATTATTATCCTCAGCAAATTTAATTAATTTTTCCCTGCTAATAAGATCCCACTCCCTCCAAGGTGCAATAATCTTAATATCTGGATTTAAAGCATAAGACCCTAATTCAAACCTAACTTGATCATTTCCTTTGCCTGTTGAGCCATGCGCGATAGCATTACTATTAGTTTCTTGTGCAATCTCAATTAATCTTTTTGCGATTAAAGGTCTTGCAATTGATGTTCCAAGTAGATATTCACCTTCGTAAACCGTGTTAGCCCTAAACATTGGAAAAACAAAATCCCTAACAAATTCCTCTCTTAGATCCTCAATAAAGATTTCTTTTACACCAGCGGCTTTTGCTTTATCTCTCGCAGGCTCAATCTCTTCACCTTGTCCTAAATCGGCTGTAAAAGTAACAACCTCGCATTCATACTCCTGCTGAAGCCATTTCAAAATTACTGATGTATCTAAACCCCCAGAGTATGCAAGTACAATTTTTTTTACATCTTTTATCATTTAATTTTCCCTAGTATCAAATATTCTAAAAGTGCTTTCTGAGTATGAAGTCTATTTTCTGCCTCTTCCCACACAACGCTATGAGCTCCATCAATCACATCTGCAGTTACCTCTTCCCCTCTATGTGCAGGAAGGCAATGCATAAACAAAGCATCTTTGCTAGCAATCTCCATCATATCGCTATCAACTTGCCAATCAGTAAAATTTTTTATTCTTTCTTTTTTTTCTGATTCAAAACCCATACTAGTCCAAACGTCAGTTGTAACGATATCAGCATCTCTTGCTGCATCCATTGGATCTTCAAATTCTTCGAAGTGCTTATCATTATACAAACCAGCTCTTTCAAGCCCAACTTCATATCCCTTTGGTGTTGATACATGCACATTGAAATCTAATAATTCTGCAGCTTGAAGCCATGTGTTACACACATTATTTGAATCACCAATCCAAGCAACTGTCTTACCTTGAATAGAGCCTCTCTTCTCAATAAAGGTGTAGATATCTGCAAGAATTTGACAAGGGTGATATTCATTGGTAAGTCCATTGATAACAGGTACCCTGGAATTTTTTGCAAACCTATGAATTATGTCCTGCTCAAAAGTTCTAATCATAACCGCATCACACATTCTTGATATTACTTGCGCCGCATCCTCTACAGGTTCTCCTCTTCCCAATTGAGAGTCTCTAGTATTCAAATATATACCTGTACCCCCTAATTGATGCATGCCTGCTTCAAATGACAGTCTAGTTCTTGTACTTGCCTTCTCAAATATCATCACAAGAGTTCTGTCTTCCAATGGCAAATATTTTTTATAAGATTTGTATTGATCTTTTATCCATTTTGTTTTCTCAAACAAAAGCTCAATTTCATCTGTTTCAAAATCATTAAATTGTAAAAAATGTTTTATCTTATTCATATTTTATTAAAAAAACCTCAATCGCATCAATTAATCTATCGGATAACATTTTAACCTCTGTTTTATTAATAATTAATGGTGGAAGCAGTCTTATAACCTTATCTGCGGTTACATTAATTAAAAGTTTTTTTTCTAATGCAATATTGACAATTTCACTACAAGGCATTGTTAATTCAATACCAATCATAAGCCCCATAGACCTTATTGAGACAATATTTTTATTATTTTTAAATTTTTTCTTTAAAATATTTGTTATCAACAATCCTTGTTCAGCTGCATTTTTAATTAAAGATTCTTTTTCAATAGCATTCAAAGTTGCTATGCCGGCAGAACAGGCTAGTGGGTTGCCGCCAAAAGTTGAGCCGTGTTTTCCTGGTTCCATAAGTTGAGTAGCAGTTTTATTTGCAATACACGCGCCTATCGGCATCCCTGAGCCCAATCCTTTAGCTAACGTCATAACGTCCGGTTTAATTGGTGAATGTTGATGAGCAAACCATTCTCCAGTTCTACCAATCCCACACTGAACTTCATCAAAAATTAATAGCCATTTGTTTTGATCGCAAATATATCTTAATTTTTTCAAATACTGCTTAAAATTATTCGGAATATTTATTCCGCCCTCACCTTGAATTGGCTCAACAAAAATTGCAGAAACTTTATTCTTTTTACCTGAAATCTTTTCAATTGCATCAATGTCATCAAAAGGGATCCTGATATAGCCAGACATTAATGGCTCAAAACCTGCCTGATACTTTCTTCCGCCGGACGCAGATAATGTACCCATTGTCCTTCCATGAAAACCACCCTCCATAACTATAATGTTTGGGGTATCAATACCTAATTTATGCCCATGAAGTCTTGCTAATTTAATCGCTGCTTCATTTGCCTCACAACCAGAATTACAGAAAAATACAGAGGAAAGTTTCGAAAGCTTTACTAACTTATCAGCGAGCACTGATTGCTCTTCAATATGATAGTAATTTGAAATATGTATTAATTTTTTAGCTTGATTAGATATGGCCTTAACTAGATCCGGGTGATTATGCCCCAAGGTACTCACTGCGATTCCAGATAAACCATCTAAATACTTAACCTTGTTCTTATCAAACACCCACACCCCTTTCCCTTT
>Ga0209710_1001266_pt1 | contig 19953 bp, 15 predicted proteins | sample ArcticOcean_MG_C_5_FD_187436 | JGI IMG/M metagenome (GOLD analysis project Ga0209710, IMG submission 187436) | Marine microbial communities from western Arctic Ocean - ArcticOcean_MG_CB4_138 (SPAdes) (version 2) | ecosystem: Environmental > Aquatic > Marine > Oceanic | place: Arctic Ocean...
GGTTGTTTTGTAAGTTAATGTTATCATTTACACATGTACCACAAACGCATTCTCCGATTTGTAGAATTTTAAGTATAATTTCTTTACTGAACCGAGTTTTTGAAGCAGTCTCATCATCATGATTTTTGATTAGTTTTGCAACTAATTGACACAAACCAACGGTTAAACAGTATGATCCGTTATTTGCTGTCCAGGTTTGTTGCCTCGCAACTGCTGATCTTTCGTATTTTTGTTCTCGTTGTAAGGTGGAAATTGTTGTGGCTTTCGTTGTCTGTGCTTGCTTTATACTTGAGAAGTTTGAAAGAGTACGTTCTATACTTGCCCTCCGAGCTTCCATGGTTTCAATATTGGCGCCCAAATTTTGTATTTCTAGGTTTAGTCTTTTGCGTGCTTTTTCATATTTTAAAATAGTTAATTCTAGTTCAGATGCTTTTTGAAGAGTGTTCTTGGAGGTTATTTTTTTTCTATAATTAGTCTCAATATTTTCCAAAGCGATAATCGATTGATTTACGAACGAACAACCTAATATGTCTTTAATTGCATTTGAAATCGCTGAAGTGTTCGCTTTTCCTGTTAAAGCTTCAGCATGCTCTCCATCGAATAAAAAATGTCCGGCCATATCTGATGGAAGTACCGAATTGAGAAATAAATTTTGATCGGTTCGTACATGGTCGTAGGATCCGTCAAGTCCTATACGGGAGACTTTAACATTATCTTGCGAGATCGAATTGTTAGATCTAAATTCCCTGCGAGCTTCATATAAGTTGTCATCGTGGCTAAATTCCACTGCGATCGATGCCATGGATCGACCTTCACGAACTGCTTGATGATTTATGATATCATTTGGTTTCTCGAAGCGTGGTGTATTTTTCTTGTAGAAGCACCACAGTAAAGCGTTCAGTAAAGAAGTCTTACCTACCCCGTTCTCTGCATGGATAAGAGTAACGTTCTTAGTGCTTTGGGAAGCAAATTCTATTTGTTGCTCGCCATAAAAACATCGCCAATCAGTAAGTGTAATTTTTTCAAGAAGCATTCAAAAAGATCTCTTTTGAGTTTTTTTCTACAATCTCTTTTAATCTTTTAGTTCTAGCTACCTGTGAGTTTCCTTCTTGAAAATGAAGGCGACGAACTTGGGTAACAATTTCAATTGCTGTTCTTGAAACTATATCGTCATCTTTGGTGTTGTCGTTATTCATGTAGTCCTCAACAAAGTTATTGTTAATCCTTTTTGTATTGCTACATTCAAACTGAGGCAAGTCTATGGCCTTTTCTTTAGAGGTTGGAATGACTGATCAACTTAAAAAACCAATAATAATGGAAGAAGATTGGCGTCGCTTTTTTATGGGCCTTGCCCATCAGCAAATTTCTCTCGCTTTAACTGAGGCATACGCGCAACTTTTTAAAGTTTGCGTGGATCAAAAACTAATTTTGCGGCCAAAAGACGAAGTCTCTCAAGTATCTCACATAAACTCAAAAGATTTATCTGAAACAACTAGTTTAATTTATCTGCGTTTTGAATCCGTATTTTTAGGCCATAACGGATTAAATAAAAAAATAACAATCACACAAATGTTGAACCATTCTCTAAGGGTGGGCAGTCCAAATAGTAGCTTGAGCAATCGTCAAGAACTTAGAGCGCATCTTCAGCAGGCGCGAGAACTTGATAACATATCAAACATTTTGAAACTTGGTAGAAATTTAAATGCTCATGTCCAAAATAAAATTTTAGATGTGGGTTTGACACTCCAGGTTTGTGCGAGTGTGTTAAGGCTTTTCGAGATATTCGATTTTGAACGGGTTAAAATGCCACAAATTAGTGAGATACAATCTCTCGCTGAGAATACTGTTCGGTCTGCTTTTGCTATAGTAACCTCAGTTCCTGATGGGCCGGAACAGAAGTTCACTGGTCTCGTTCCTGAGAATAACAAACATAAGCTTGAGGAGTCTTATGCAGGACGACACGTCACTGAATTGGCAAAATTGGAAAAAGAAAGCCAAGGCGAAAATGAAGATGAAGATGAAGATGAAGATTTAATCTCCTATAGCGTTGATGAAATACCTTTAGATGGTGGCATCAAATCTACCGAATTAAAGCGGCAAAAATTAGAAGTTATCAAAGCTACCTTGATAGAACAGTTGAAGCATGATGGCCTCGATTTTAAAAGAAAAGATCTTCTTCTTTATGGTTCTAATCTGACTGATATTCTTCGTTACCAACCAAAATGTTTAGATGAAATTCGGAACGTGCTCTCGGTGCAGTTTTTGATTTCCAAAAATCCAGAATTTGTTGAATTACAGCTTTCGAAAATTGGTGCTGAAATAGTGAGCATTTTTAAATGAGCCTACAAGTCGGTTGGAATCTTGATAAAGCTATCGATTTAGGCTCATCAAGCACTTTAAACGAAGTGGCTTGGCAGACTGTTCATTTTGACAATTCTAGCAAGATATTTGTACCTAAAAATCGCGGTGTTTATATTGTTTCTGTTAATTCAGATTTGTTTAAAGGGTCTAAACCCTTCAGTTTGTTTCAAACACCAGCATACATTGGACACTCCATTGATTTAAGGCATAGGTTTGATAGTCATACAGCTGGGAGTGAACCGGAGTCGTTATGGCGAAGGCTGGGGCGGGCTAGAAAGTTTTGTAGTTTTTGGTATGCTGTTTTTGAAAAACCTAAGAGTGATTTGAAATTAATAGAGCAGCATTTGATCGATATCTACGGGAGCCCTTTAAATCGTATAAATTCAGTACGACTGGGTACACCAATCATGGGTTCAGCAGACTAACAAGGAGAATATAAATGGCGCAGATGTATGCAGCACTAAAAATGAAAATGGGTAGCTGGGATTACTATTCTGTGCGCATGAAGATGAGTGAAGTAGCTAATGAGATTAAGTTTGCTTCGGAAGTAAACGACGATAAAACCCTCGATACGGCAATTCAACGTGAGATAGGAAAAAGTAGGGCTGGCACCCAAATTGTGAATTATTTGGTGCAGAACAAAGAACGATTTTTTAATTCTTTGGTTGTGGCGGCTTTAGATGGAAATCCAACTTTCAACCCTGTTTCTTTGGCAAATGAGCCACGATTTGAAATGGTTGCTGATATGTTTAACGACACATTTGGTGTTTTGACTTTTGACGACACAATTAAAACTTATGCGCTCGACGGCCAACATCGTCTGTATGCAATAAAAAGTTTAGTTGACGGTACTGCTAACCTTGCTTCGCCTCGTGGTTTCAATGATGAGACTATAAATGTAATATTTGTTGTTCCCTCAAATGATGTCACTCGAGATGATTTTTTGAAATCTTACAGGCGTTTATTTTCTTCTCTAAACAGGCATGCAAAGTCTACTGCTGCAAATACAAATATTATTATGGATGAGGACGATAGGTTTGCTATTGTAACTCGCCGACTATTTTCTGAATGTGATTTCTTTAAGTGGAATGGACATCATGAAGATCCCAGGATTGATACAGATGCTTCTGCAGAAAACTTAAACAGAAATTCAACTGCATGGGCCACATTAGTTGGTTTGTATAGAATGAATATAACACTGCTTTGGGACCAAGACATACAAGCAGAACACGGTAGATATCGTACAAATCACGACCTAATTCAGGCTACTCCAACAGACGAAGAAGTAGACAGTCTGTATGGTCATCTTGATAAAATATGGGATGCCATATTAATAAATCTCAAATTTCTGCAAGACGACGCTTCCAAGAAAAGACGATCTGGGTCTGATGGCAGTGATGGGTATGAGGATAATTTGTTATTTAGGCCTATTGGGCAAACCGGAATTTTAGCACCTGTTGCTCGAAGACTTTTAAACCAATTCGAAGTTTCAGCGGACAGTGCATCAGATAAGTTTGTTGCTGCATTGAAACCGCTCTCAATGGTTGACTGGAACCTTCAATCTAATCTTTGGAGAGACTTATTGACCATACAAGATGGTGATGAAAATTGGGCCATGAGGGCCGGTAACAATCGAGCTGCAGCTGTAGAGAAGGGGCGCGGTGTACTGTTTTGGGTTTGTGGGCTTGAGGACTTAAGTGAGGATCAAATCGAAGAACTTAAAAAAGATTGGTCGTTTCTTTTGGAGGGACCGTATGGTGACAGAGATACTCGAGAAGAAGAAACTTTTAATGAACTGGCTGTATTAAGGAGAAAAATTATCGAAGAGTGCTATTGAGCTATTCACAGGTTAACTAGGTGATAAACTTTACGTACGCCCAATGAGTGCAGAAGATTAATTCGGGACTTAAGTTTAATATCGGCAGAAAAAGGGACTACCGTGAATGCAGAGTAGTTTAGCGCGTGTTTGCAAATGGCATTGGCATCATAAATGAGCTTCAGCTGTCCGTCAGACTGTGCTCTAATTACAACCTCCTCTCCAAGTCGCCTCAATTCTTTTTTGGTATTGTCTCTCCATTTAGAGGTGTGCTTTTTTAATTCATCTGACTGAACTGCAAATGGCTGACCAGAACTTTTTTCTGAGGGTTTGTCATTATTGTAGTGCAGTCGGTCGTATTCAATTGGTTTATCATTTGGCTCAAATAAAATAGAATTATGAAAGAGTATATTTTTTCTTAAATAATTTTGTGCAGTTGGCGTAATCAATGCTGCATTAAGGCTGCTGGCTTTTGGGTTATGGGTCAAACAATCCTCGACTGTAAAGTCTTTGGATTTATTTATTGTTGAGATGAAATGTGGACTGCCAAAAGGCTGGGTAAAAAACTTATTTTTCATATATTGAATCATCGGATGAACTTTTAACGCATTAAAATAAATTTCGTTGGCTTCACTAAATGTTAGGTTTTCTAAATTATTGTATCTTGATCTTAACTTTAATGATTTCAAGTATATAGACTTAATTTCTTGATTATCCCTAGCTTGTATTCTTAAAAATATAACAGCAGCATCGATGCCCATTGAGGCAAGATCAAATAAATCTTTCGCGTTGGGGGGAATTATTGTTAACTGCATATCAGTTTCACGATTTTCAACAAATTTCACTTCTTCAAAATCATCTTTTAAAAAGTGATAATCATTTTGATTTTCGGCCTCCTTTGTCAAAAGGATTTCATAGTCATTACTTAAAAAATAAAGTTTTTTCTTGTAGCGTACGATGCCGTAACCATCAGATGTTTTGCGTAATTCTCTTTGAGCAAGATATTTTTTTGACCCGTCAGAGGCATGTACGTATGGCTTAATTAGCATAAGAATACCTCATTAAGTAAATTATCCACATACTCTGTCTCTAAGCCCGTTTTATGTTGTAGTATTAGCTCCAAATTAATATCAATTGTGGCCTTGCAGCGCAAAATATGAATGTTGACGGGGCGATGTTGACCAATTCGGTTTACTCTATCTTCTGCTTGTCGGTTCATGGAGGGGTTCCAGGCCTCATTTATAAATATAACGTTATTAGCTTCTGTTAAGGTTAAGCCCTCACTTCCAATCGATAAATTTATTACTAATACGGAACTGCTTTTATCGTTTTGAAATTTTTCAATCAGCTTATCCCTCTCTACTTGAGGAATTTTTCCATTAACTAAAACGTTGCCAATGTTTTGTGAAGTAAGTTGTAATGATGTTTTTTCTAGAACAGCATTAAATCGTGAAAAAATGATAGTTTTTTCGTCTTTTCTTATACTTTTTTGAATAAGCGTTACTGCGTGTGCAATTTTACTACTTGGGACGTTCGGGCTAGTACTTGCTGCGATCATTAAGCTGGTTAAGATACCTATCTTGTCAGTTGAGGGAACTTTCCTGTACGAATTTAATATTGTGGTATAGTTAATGGTTTCTTGTTCACTCAAATCTAGATAATGAATATGCCTGCTTAGCTTTGGGAGTGCCTTTAGCGCGTCTTTTTTAGTCCGTCGTAGAGTAATATTTTTTAATTTAGATTTAATAAAAAATTTATCACTTTTGAAATTCCCAACAAAACGTCCAGGATCTAAAACTTCTAAAATTGTTTGAAGATCTTTTTCGTCACGCTCAAGAGGTGTGCCCGTAAGTAGCCATTTATGGCTAATATTTAGTGCTTTTGATGACTTACTTACCCTGGCTCCTTCGTTGCGGAGCTTATGTGCTTCGTCAAAAATCGAGATAGCATTGTTAACAGTTTCTTGATTTGCTTCCAAAGAAAAATTTTCTAGCTGTGAATATGGCGTGAGAATGAAGGTAAAGTTTGTTTTTTGGCGAGATAATTCACCTTTGGAAAATACACAAAAATTAGCGAGTGGAAACCATTTTTTCAGCTCGTTTTGCCAGTTTTTTATTAGAGAATTTGGACAGAATATGAATACATTTTCTATTTTATTGTCGAAAATTTCGGCCTGGCATGCTTTTATTACTTGAAGTGTTTTTCCCAACCCCATGTCATCTGCTAAAATACATTTTTTGTTCTTGCGAAGCCAATCCACACCTTTGAGTTGGTATTCGTATAGGCTGGCAGTATAATTCTTCTCTTTAAAAATTTGTGGTATAAACTTTTTAAAGCGCGCAGACTTTATTTGGTTCGCTTCAATTGAAAAGTTCCAATTTACTTTTTCCCCTATTTTTAAGGCCTGCCTGAAGCTTACATCGGTAAATGAAATTTGTTCTTGGACAGCTAAGAGTTTTTGAACGTCTGCTTCTAATTCAAAACCCAAGTTGGTGGCTTCTTCAGAATTGTAGAATTCTGGAGTGCAGCCTTTACTAAAGCTGAGTTTAAGCTTTTTACTCTGCATAATAAATTTGTATCATTTATGGCACGCGAGACACACTTTTTGGTTTCCATAGATCTCATCAAAGTCAACCACTCCATCATTAGGTCGCAATGGGTTCAGTTTTCTCTTCTTTGCGGCAGCTTCAATTTTCTTTTGGTGATCAGCTTTAATTTGGGCCACCCGTTCTGGAGCTGAAAGCTCCACCAAGCTTTCGGCCTGGCACCATGTAAACGGAGAGCCGTTGTCTAGAGCTGTTTTTTCCATCCGTTTCGCGTTTTCAAACGCCTCAGGGTGGCGTTCCATCAGGCCAACCCATTCAATTTTTCTTTGGAAAAAGCAAAAAGTACATCCGCTCCGAGAGCGCCATTCATAATACTTAGGCAATCCTAATCCAGAGTTTTCTAAAATCTCAAATACAGCCTGTTTATCAATATGGTTTTCTTTGAATGGAAGGACGGTTTCTATTTCTTTCTTGGATTGAAGTCCTTCTCGGAAGCTTTCATCAGACCTGATGGCCACGTAAGATTTTACCTTAATACCCTTTTGTAAAAACTCTTCATCAACCCACTTTTCAAAGGGTGTAAGCTTGAGCCTAACAGTGCACCAGCGAGCCTGAGCTGAGGGCAAGAAGTTATTGTATTGGGTCATCCAAAATTTGAAATCCCGTTGTGGGTCTAAGTAATTTATTGGCTTACCCAAATAACCCTCAAGCATATTTAAATATTCATAAACCTCATCTAATTCTTCACCGGTATCGGTGAAGAAATACTCGATGTCTAAATCGGGATAATTATCGCGCATGTATATTGCCAGAGCGGAGCTATCTTTGCCCCCAGATAACCCAAGAACGTGTTTCACACTTTCTGTTTCAGCGGTCATGATAGTTCCCCTTCTTCGAGCATTAATGCAAGAGCTGCAGCGAGAGTTCGATTGTCGTTGAAGCCGGTATCACGCAACTGTTTCATTAAGCTACGTGCAGTCTCGAGATCACTTTTAGACAGAGTTTGGCTTTGAATTTTTGCAGCTTCAGTATCTTGCTTGTGAGAGACTAACGCAAAAGCAAAACTACTTCCTTTTTGACCTTTAATGTGGGCCATAGTTTCAAGGTTAATGAAGTTTCGGCTCGCATTAGTTGCCTCAACAAATATCTTATCAATATCGTTATCGATCCAAAGCTTTGCGGGCTTATTCACTAGCATCGAAGCCAGTCGTTGAAACGAGGACATATCCAACGAAAGCTGTTCAATATTTGTTATGAACATTTCCATTCTATTATCGCCGGACAGGCGTTTAATAGCGCGCGCCCGATTTCTAAGTTCTTCGAGGTTACTTTCGTTGACACTAAAAATTCCGAATTCTTTTAGAACGTGTGTTTGAAACGCGTTCAATGTTTCGGACATGACGGACGATAGTTCGCTGAGGCCATCTTCTATTTTAGAAAAAACTGCTTGTAGCGATGCCTTGTCATCTAAGTCGACAGCGCCGTATAAATGGGGAATATCAACGAGCGCAAATTGAGCAGGGTCACTCGCCCGCTTGAAAAGAGTCCTTACGAGTTTTGCGTTTTCAGATACTTTTGCCGTTTTTAATGCCCAACCTGGGGTTCTATCAAAGATCTCAATAAGCTTGCGAGCCACGTGGAGTGGATCAATACTGTCAATTTCCTCGCCTGTTAATCTAGCAGGAATTGCAGCTAAAGAACTTAATATGTGTTTAGTATTATCATCCATCTCAAGGTAGCGCAGCGCACAAAGCTCAGGGTTTCTGATGATATAATCAATATCGATTTCTTCAATTTTAGTGATAAAAATATCTTGCCTATAGTAAGCAAGCTTCGTCTGATTAGTTAATATAAATAGGTATGCAAACAATGGAATTGGACCCATTTTCATACCGAATGGGGCTTGTGTCCATATCTGCTCGTATAGCTCTTGAAGGCTCACGTTCCGGTCTCTTTGATCTTTCAAAAAGCTCAATGATTTTTCAAACAGCAGGGTCAGGTTTCGTGAGAATTCATCTTTATTTTTGGAAGGATTAACTAATTTGTATTCCTTGCCACCCTTTTTCTGATGAAGATTGTTTGAGGCAATGACAGATGAGAAAATACCGCGTTCTGCAGGATATTTTGTATAACCAAGATTTTCTAAATGCACGGATTTCACGAGATCATATAGTAGTTGTTTTAGAGCACGAGAGGCACTGCCTGATGTTTTGGCGCGATTTACAAGTTCATTATGAACTTTAATGGTTTGAGGAAAGATTTTTTCTGCCAACATTGATACTAATTTATGGGCAGGAATTTTTTTGCCATTCAACTCGGGGAATGTTGAAATCCAAGATATTTTGTTGACCAGATTCAAAAACAGATTTTCAATTTCTTGACGGCGAGCATCAATTCTATCGTTTACTTCTCTGCGTGCAATTTTGTCTCGCGATAACTCGCTTCGCGTTTCGCTAATTTGCCTTAGTGCGCTGTATTCTTGGATCGTATCAACTTGAATAGGGCTAAGAACTGCCAGCCCCAGTGCGAAGTGTTGGGCCGTCTCCAGGTTTTTCATCGTATTTATGCAGCTGTTAATATCGTCCGAAGCTATCAGTACAAACCTGGCAAAGTGATCTGCAGTAGGCTTGAAACTTTTTGTTAATGTGTCGATTTCATCTTCATACCCAATTTTGATGTCCGCCCAACGTAACGTACCTTCATTGAAGTAGTGTCGTTTAGCGACGATTGCTGAAGGTAAAAACTGGTCACCAATTTCAGAGAGGTCAAATCGTTGCTGTTTTTCCAGTGTTTGTTTTAAAGCGACCTCAATATCGAAATCACTACCTTCATGAAGTGTGAAGGTATCGTTGAACCGTCGGTAATTGATTAAGTTCTTTTCTTGGAGAGCCGCGATGTGTTGGTCCAAATCTCCAATCTCAACACCAAGGGCTAAGTGAATTGACTTTCGATTTGGGTAAACGCCAGTTTGTGGGCGCGTGATTTGAAGTAGGTGGACCACCTTGATTATTTTTTCACAAACGGGTTCTAAAAGTAGGGTAGATTTTTGGGCCGCTGTTTCCAACTGTGCCAGATTTTCATTGGCTACTGCAAAGCTGTGTGAATCTTGGCTAGATGCAATCATACTCGACCAGTTGAAGTTTAAATAATCCCAAAGATCTGCAATGGAATAGCCAACCTCGCCCAAGTTTTCTGCTGAAGTGTTCTCCAGAAAGTGTTTGAATCCTAGTGGCTCGCCAGAGCCTAGGAAGCTGAAAATACTCCGTTGGTTTTGGCCATAACTTCTGCGGCTTATAGGCCCCAAACACGTCGCTGTGAGCGGGTTCAAAGGCCAACAGGATATAAGCATAGAGCTCAAATTTTCGGCTGGGGCTCTTTTAATGTCGCTCAAATACTCCACTAATTGTTGGCATAATGTCTGATGCCGAGCGGGAACATTTGTGCTCGATATGGTCGCGGAGATCAACTCAATTTGTTCGGAGCTGTTAAGGTTCAAGCTTATGTCAATAAACCTACCCTGCACCTTACCCCATTCATCGCGTACTCTTTGAATGGCGCTTGAAGAATATTCCTGAAAGGTTTGGTGCAAAATGCCTACAAAAACAAAACGGCCTGCACTTCTTGTCGCTGCCTCCGCTAAGAGCTGATATAAGTAAACGTCCCCGTCGCTTGCGACTGAGTGTTCGAGAAGTTTTCCCATTTCATCGATGATTAAGAAAAGACCACCATTGTTGTCAGATTTGCTGATGAATTTTTCGACACTAGAAATTATATTTTCTGGCGTTTCAGAAACATTCTTTGCCATCAACTTTTGCTTTTTCAACTCATTTGAAATTGCCAAGGCTAGCGGCATACGCTGACCAATTACTGTGACAGCCCTCCAGCCCTTAGAGCGTGGAGGAAATGCGGCCCAAATACGCTCTGCAGTTGCCTGTGTATATGCCTTAGCTGCGGCTTCGCGGGCTTCTTTGGGGCCTCTAAGGATAGAAAGAAGGCTAAGTGCTAAAGTGGATTTTCCACTCCCATATGGTCCGGTCCAAGTGTAAGCGCCTTGGGGCACTTCACTTTCTTGGTGCGAAACTAAAGTGTTCAAGAAAAGATCAATTGAACCAGAATAAATGAAATTGCCGTCGCCAAGCACGTCTTGATCGATACGAGTTGATCGAGAAAATTGGCTCTTCAAAGGCACTAATGAAAGTAGGCTTTTTTCAACATGAACATTCATTTTGATGTCCAAGCGGATAGTAATTTTTTAGGGTCATACTTGCTTGAATTTTTAAAGATCTGCAAAATTCCCGCTGTTTCAGATAACTGCAGCGCACCATCTGTTTGGATGTGAAGATCATGCAGTCGGTCTGTTAATTCGTTTTCGCTAAGAGCAAAAATACGCCCTGGCGTTGAGGGGCCGTATAGAAGTGAATCGACACGAATGGAGTTGGAATTAAAGCCGGCCCTCTCGTTTTGAGCTTCCCAGAAGTCGACGATACTCGAAATGAATAAGCTTTGGGGTAGGCTCGTTTTCGGGCCAGTGTTTACCGTAAAGCGGTTATCTTCCGCCTTTCTGATTAGGTTCAACTCAGCGAGCGGTGATGATATGTCTTCCTCTTTGAAACCTTTGGCGTTTTGTGGTCGGCAATACATTGCGAGCACCACGTTAATATCAGCCTTCAATGACTTAATTTTATTAACTGGCTTTCCATTCTCTGCAGCAAATTCTTGGAGCTTGAGTTCAAGATATTCTTTAGAGAAGGCGGGCGTATTAAGTAATGAAAATAACCAATAAACGGTTGTACAAGATTGTTTTTTACACAATTCGTAATGAATTTTCCAAAGGGAGCCGATGCTTTCAAGGTAGGGGTCTACCTCTTCGTTTAGCAGTTGTTGAGCATATTTCGAGTGCGCATAGCCTTTATCAGTCCGGATAATAAAATTTGTAGCGAGGGCCCAATGCCGAATAGCATTAACCATGTTTTTTCCAACACCAAGCTCAATTATTGCTTCATCTGTTGAAAATGGATTTTCATCATTTTTTTCAACAGCATAGTAAGCTTTTTCTAGCCAGCCATGCCTTAGCGGAAACGTATCATGCCCTGTGAAGCTAATTTTGACCTGTTCGCTTGTGATTTTTGACATTTGTATTAGCTGCTCCTTGAGTGTTCATGGTACTAACACTTCGAGCGAGGGTCAAATGCTATTGGTGATATCTACCAGGAAGAAAGCTTTAAATAATTTACTACATGTGGTAGATGGGATGTATAAATGACTATATATATGGATCACCAAGCGACGACGCCTACGCATTCTTCGGTTATTGAAGCGATGCAGCCCTTTTGGCGGGCAGAATTTGGGAATCCTCATTCATCCGAGCACATTGTTGGTTGGAGCGCGAACAGTCAGGTTGAAAATTCAAAACAAACCATAGCGGACACTTTGCTTTGTGAAGCGGATGAGATCATTTTTTATTCTGGCGCTACTGAAGCTAACAATCATGGCATTTTTGCCCTTTCACATTTATCTAAAAAGCTTCCTGATCGACGTCAGATCATCATTTCTTCGATAGAACATAAATGTGTTATCGAGGCTGCTAATTTTTGGGCCGAAAATTTTAATCTAAGTGTTGCTACTTTAGGTGTTGATGAAAATGGTCATGTGAACTTGCATGAACTTAAAGCTCTTTTAGAGGTGCCCACGCTTTTTTGCTCAATTATGTTCGTAAATAATGAAATTGGTGCAATACAAAATATTAAAAAAATTTCAGAGGTATTAAAGAAAAAAGGTGTATTTCTGCATTCAGACTGCGCGCAGGCCTTAAAGGCTGTTGATGGCGCCTCTATTTGTGAATTTGTTGATATCGCTACATTTTCTGGACACAAAATTGGTGGCCCACAAGGCATCGGCTGTGCTTACATAGCCGGAGAGTTGCAAGCCGATATTGCTCCTCTAACATTAGGAGGTGGACAGCAAAATGGGCTTCGGTCTGGTACTTTACCTCTACCGCTAGTTGTAGGTCTCGCTAAAGCATTTGAGTTATTTAGTGACGAAGAAAAGGGAAACTCCGATAGGCATTCACTGGCCCAAATTCGGGACGATTTTTGGTTTGCGCTGAAGCAGAAGATTCCGGAACTTGAGTTGAACGGCCCCGTTTTGGAAGATCGTCATCCTGGAAATTTAAATATCTATTTTCCTGAAGTTCGAGCATCAGATTTATTGATGATGCTGCAACCTAATCTGTGCGCGTCGAGCGGTTCGGCTTGTTCTTCTGGCTCCATTGAGCCGAGCTATGTTCTTCTAGCCTTATGCGGCGACACAGGACGCGCTCAGAGCTCTGTGAGGCTGAGCCTTGATATCACTATTACTCAAGATAACCTTTTAGATGCTGTTGAAATTTTCAGCGCAACGTACATCAAACTTCGAGAGAGCTAGAGTTTTACTGACCTTCGGCGATGCTATTTTTTGTACTCAGGAAGCGCTATTTTATTTTCCATGAGTGCTTTTGCAAATTGTTCAAATTTTGGCCCTTCACCACTGAAATCTAGATCGAGCGAATTTAGGATTAAGTCATCAAATTCTAATTGCGCCTGATAGTTTTGATCTGTTTGTTTCATCCAGCGGCTTTTTAAATAGACCATTTTTACTCGGCCATCTTTACTGTGATCCAAATTAACAATTTCATTATTTCGAAACTTAACAATCGTCCTGGCCATCATGCGTGGAAGAGGGCTGGTATCAAAGTTTTCAACTTTAATGTAAGAAACTTTCTTACTTTCTATGTGTATTCTGATGAGATCATTGCCTTCGATAGCGCCAGCAAGCCGCTCTGCAAGTGCAACAACTCCTCGGAGCCGGATAGGAATATTGGGTAAATGTTCGGCTCTTAATGTGAACTTTTCATCGTGGTAGTGGCCGTATCCGGCGCTTTGTGCGTCTAGGCTATCGGCGAGGAGGAGTTCCGTATTACCCAAAGAATATAAAAGTTCCTTGGAGTCTTTTTCCAAGTCTTTCATGGCTCCAAAATGAAGCCTTACGTCTTTTTGAAGTGTACTATTAAGTGTCCGGTACTTGGGTCTACTTGAGAACAGATACATCGCGAAGAATAGTTTTAATTGCTCCTTTTTACGAGTGACCGCCTCTTTGAGCTGCTCCTCACTAATCTGCTGGCTTGCCGCATTGAAAACGCGCCGATAGCTTAATTCTGTTTTTGCGAGCTGTTGCCTGAAATACCTAGGTAGTTCGTCAAGTTCAGGTTTCCGCGCAAAGGCAAGCGTGTGACGAACGAGGTTTTGAGTGGTCCGTAAAACTAAATCCGACTTTTCTTTTTGCTCATTAACTTTTGCAAGCAGATCTCTTGGTTCATAGTCTTGAATTATTCCTAATTGGCGTTTCAGCAAAAAGTCTTGCTCTAGTGTTTCATCTTTAAATATAAAAAACACACCTGGTGCTGCAGCAATTGGCGAGGCGGAAAGTTGATTGGATATAAGTTCTTCTAATTCGATCTGTTCATAATACTTTTGGAACGTTTTTTTTGCAGTGAGCTGGCCGTCTCTATGAGGGATGGATGTGACCGTATCGTTTTGGGAATGTAGCATCACACTGACGGAAAGGCATTTGTTAGTTAATGCGTAGGCATCAGTCAGTACAGTTTGTCGTTCCGCCGGGTCTTCAATTACGTTCAACACGAAACCAAGGTTCACAATATCATGCGGTACAAGCAGGGCAGGGTCAGGTATAAAATGTGGGTCCCAGCCGACGGCGGGGATGCCAAGCTCTTTCAGGAATTTTACATCGTCACCTCGGCCGCAGCCATAATCCAATACTGATGTTTCATCTGTCACTAAGCCTGATTGAAATAGTAACTTAGCGGGCAAAGAGAGCGCAGGCCGTCCTATAGCAGTTTTGTGTCTTTGGACTTCAACTGACATTAGTTGGCCTGCCTGTTTGAGTTGCTACGTGGTCATTAACCATAATGTCCAGCTCACTCAGTTCATCTTCCCAACGAGTTTTGGTCCCAAGCTTCGCTATGTTTTTAAATGCACCTAGGCTTTCTAATTGGAGCGTTAAGTTTTGAAATTTGGTTAACTCCGGATGATCTGGACGCATTAAAAGTTCTTTACGATGTAGCACTGGAGGATTGGACGTCGAATGTTTGCGGATTTTTACTGTTTGATTTTCCAGATCAACCTGACAACTTTGGATCAGGCACGGAAATTCATTTTCTTCGAAACTTTCATATTCTAAAAATGATAGTTTAGCATCGTCCTTGAGGTTGAACTTAACTACATTCCAAAGCTTAAAATCATTTAATAATTGCAGGGATTTATTAAGTGATTGTGAATACTTTCCTAATAATAATGGTTTGGCGCTTTTATGCACATACATGAACCCACCAATGATTTTTCCCTTGAAGGCGGGCTTTATGTTTTGGGGCGCTATCATTTCGAAATCCTACCAATGTCATGCCTCTATACAAGCAAACTTTGGCGGTCGTACCAAATAGTAGCTTATTTTTTAATGATGCCTTCATGCATTAGTGGTTCGAGAAGTCGCTTCACGCAGCCGCAAAACTCTCGCTTTTAAATTCAATTCAAAATTTAGATAGGTAAGTTCGTCTATTTGATCTGGGCTAAGCGGTTCCCGAGGTTTTTTAACTTCCACAAATCGAATGTATTCTACCTTTTGGCTTTCGCTATTCAAGGCCCAGAGAAATAAATCGGGGGTGCCGTAAATCTTTGATCTTGTAGGGTCGTTATGTCTGTTCATTAAGCTTTGGAATTTAGAGACTCCCAAACCTTCAATTAATTTCTGTATGTTGTCAGCATTTATCTTACGGTAATTTTTTTCTTTAAGGTTATCTGAAGCTGATTCATATTTTTTGTTAATCTCGGCGATACTCATTCGAGCAATATTATCGCTATCTTCGCCAAGAGCTGCTTTGATTGAACGCCATAGATTAGGGCTGAGCCGCATGCCTCCAAATTGATAAGCATTTTGTTTTCGTTTTCTCCACCTTGTCAGCACTACCTCTTCAGCAATTTCGAAACTAGATGTTTCTTTGCCTCTTGGATCTAATAAGTACTCTACCCTTCCGGACACATTCCTTCGTCCATGAACTATATTACTTATCCTAAGCGGTGGGGAGGTAAATTGATCAGGCATGATTTATCCATTTTTGAAAGCTTTAGGGAGTACCCTAAAGCTAGATTTGCCAGCTAGTGTCGGACCGTCCGACAGTAAGAAAACGGGTTTTCAGTTTCATTTTTTCCAATTGCTAATGCTGCGCTTCCTCAATCCGTCGAATCGAGATGGCAATTTTTGCTTACACGCCAACCCAAGATATGTAGCTGCACGTGTTGCGCCGACATAAAGGTGTTTATCGACAAGGGGATCTTCACCATCGGCGACAAACTCCAGTCCAACAAAGAATGCAGATTCAAACTCAAGTCCCTTAATATGTTCAATGGAAAATATTCGCACCTCTTCTGAGCGGCCCAATACTTCGCCATTTGGACAGGCTCTAGCTTTTATATTTGCCGTCTCTAGAAGTTTGCTAAGATAAGAAGTAAGTGGCTGAATATCTAACTCGCTTGGGACAAAAATTGCGCAGGATGGCAAGGTTCCTATAGCCGTTTCTATTTCTAGTATGCGATCGCTCAGCCATACGGCGTTCTTCTCCAAGTCAACCTCACCTTCAAGAAGCACTGGTTGAACCCCTTTGTGCGACCCAAATTTAGGGGGATGAACCACTTCTTTTTCGTTTGAAATAGCTAATAATAAATCATGCGTAAACTCCGCCAAGCGTTGAGATTGACGATATCCAACATTCACAGGCCTTGACATGATTTCTGGTATTGCCCATCGTAGTTGTTCTTCTGAAGATATGCCAAAGTGCGTCAGTCGTTGATTGAAGTCTCCACAAGCGAAAAAAGAGCGAATATCCGGGTGTGCGAGCTCGTACATTGCGGCCAACTGAAGCGGTGAAAAATCGGTTACTTCATCTACTACAATCTGATTTCGATAAAGTTGTCCCACCTCTTTAACAGAGGCCCAGTAGCGGTTATCAATATCACGAGTTACCGCTTGTCTCGACATAAGGCGGTTCGCATTTTTTAGATATGCTAGGAAAAGTACATCAAGTTCATGGGGAGATATTGATGAAGTTTCAATTTCTTTAAGATTGTACCATCCATTGAGGTTTTTTAATCTGAAATCCCGGTACCTGCGAGTGAACTCACGAAAATATTTAGAGACTGGTGCTGCTAAAAGGCTAACATCTGACATTAAAAGTAGTTCTGACCCAATTGTAAAAGCGTCTTCGTGAGAAATAGCTCTTTCGCCTAACCATTCTAAGAGGCGCGCATTTTGTGAGCCTTTTGGTAAATTCCGCTTTTGAGCAATACTTTTGGCAAACGCTTGCATCGCTCTTCTAAATGTTTGGAACGCAATTTGTTCACCGCGTGAAGTGGGTTGAGCAACACTTTCGTCACTTAATAAATCTTCTTCACTAGTGTCATCCACTTTTTCATTTTGCAAACTTTCGATCTGACGAAGAAATTGTAGAGCAAAAGAGCGATCCCTATTGATTTGGCCTCGTAAATGTCGGTCCAGTTTAGTTCGTATAGCCAGCCTTCGTTTGCTTATCCATTTTTGAAGATTTTCTGAGACTTGTTGTAAGTCGATGAGGGCAAGCGACAATGTTTTGTTTTGATTTAATAACTGAGACGCCCTGTTTCCCAGGACCTGAAGGTTTTCTTGCTCGCACTTGGAAATAGTATCGGCTGCCTCACAGAGTTCTACAAAATATTGTTTACTTTGAGCTTTGTCAAAGTCTTCGAACCAAGAAATTAGGTGCTTATGTGCTTTATGGGTTCCATGAATTTCCCTTGGTTTGAGTACAAAGCCGCCACCGCCGTTTCCCCCACGTAGTAATTTGAACTGATCTTTAGCTATCGGTTCCCTAAATGCTTCCCAAGTGACTATTTTCGAATTATCTGCAGGAACGCCTTCTTTCCCAAATGCTTCGCGTAGGTAATGTTCAAGCAGTTGAGTAGGTGTAAACATAAGCCAACTATCTTTATGTTGAAGCTCATTGAATGGCCTAGATCGAGTGAGCACGTTGAGGTCTTCAGTCATCTCCTCAGGCAGTTGGAGCTTTTGGCCAAGCCGCCTGATTAATGTTGTTGTTTTTCCTGTACCTGGCGGTCCTTTGAGCATTAAACGTGCTTGTAAGGGCATGCGAAAAATTTCGTCTTGAGCTTTGTCTAGAATGGCCTGATCCCGCAGGCTACTTCCGTTCAAAACTTCGCGGGAATGGTCTGCACTTGCATCAGTGTGTGTTAGGTCCCACTCGGCAAAGGGATCTTCATCTTGATCTTCAACTGCAGTATTTGAAAGTACTGCACGAAGGGAGGCAATGACACTAGCAGGAACATTCTTAAAAAAGGCTGTCGTATGCTTGGAATCCCAAGTTCCGTCGGTCTCGACCGGATTTAGAATAAGCTTTTCTACAACTTCTACCTCTGTGCCATTGGGAAGTATGTAGAAATCACCTATGTCTTGAGATGCTAACCGCCCGATTGGTGCCTTGTAGCTCGCAAAATTTGATATTCCTGAAACTGTTGAGCTTCTTGCAAAATAGTAAACCTTGCGACTTAGGTTTTCGTCAATAACTGATATCCGGGCCAAAGCTGGTTCACGCACCAGTCTGGAGTACTCCTCTGTGAGATTCTGAGAGATTTGGGCGCCGTTGGAGACTGATTGGCCATCATTAAAGGTATTAATTTGTCCAAGCGCAGATGCAGGGTTTAATCTAGCGTTTGATAGTGTCTGATGAGCCTTTTCTGAAATTTCTTTCAAGCTTTTTAAAGTAGTTTCAGCGGTCGCCATCAAGTTTACATTTACGGTCATGTGTCTTAACCCCATTTCTGTTGTGATACCTAAATTAATCTATGTCATTATCCAGCAAAGCGGTTTTCTGAGAATTCACCCTCATGAACCTCCCCATGCCTATCGATTAACATACCTACTCCATGATACTGCCCCACTTCGAACATACCTTCATATTGTTCAATAACTACGTCATGTAATTTGTAGGTAAGTTTGCCTAATCCATGGGGTACCAACATATGATATGGATAACTTTGTTCAGCGCTTTCAGGCTTGCTGAGGGTATCAGCTATATAGTCAGGCGACAGTACTGCACCGTTATAATGAACAGTTACACTGTCGTAGTCTAAGCCATCATTGTCAGCATCATGACCTTTTTTAAATAAACCAAACATCTTCGGCTCCTTTCAATAAACAATTAGGTGTTAATAGTTTCTGTTGCCAAATTTTCTTTCAGGCGAGCATCCAGAAAATGTATGTCCGCTTTCCACTTCTTTATAGCTTGTACGGATGGATTTGTGCGTCCCAACTGAGTTCCTAAAGCGACGTTCAAAGTGTTTCTCATTTTTCGCAGCCGGTCCATTGTGTTCGGCGCCCCCCACTGTGTGTGAACTGTCTCGCTCAGCCAATTTGGCAGTTGAATATTTCCATGAAATGCATCCGCCAAAATTTGCTGCCGCTTTGCGTCAGACGGGCCACCCTTTCGAGTAGTATAACCCGCTTCCTGCAAAAACCCGGACGCCCCCGATCCGTCTACCCAGCTGGTACCGTCTCCACCCATGCCATCTGCTAGGTTAGAGTTCTCTACATTCTGCTCCACTACTTTATCTTGGTATGCCTTCCAGCGCTCTCTGATCCAGGCTTCGTTTTCTGCTGCACTTAGGTCCCTTTTATGAAACTCTTCACGGCTTCTGCGCGCGTAAAGACTTGGGTCTGCATTGGATGCTGGAATGACAAATAGCTTGTCATTTTTGAGCCCTATATTGTGTTTTGCCATAAACTTTTGGGCCATCGCCTCGACGGCTTCGGCTTCTGCTTTAGAACAGGCAGGGTCTGCAGCTTTTCGTTTTAGATTTCGGATGCGTTCAAAAATTGGGTTTTCGGGAGTATCTTTTGTTTTTCGTGCAGGTTTAGTCTTGTTTTGTTTTTGCTGTTTTGAAGAGGCTGTCGGACCGAACATTTCCAACAGGAAAGGCGATGGATCAATTTTCTGATCTTTTCGAGAGGATATTGCAGTAAAAAATAGGAAGTTTTTTGCTCGAGTTATACCGACATAAGCTATGCGACGTTCCTCGTCATAGTCTTTTGGAGCAGTACTTTGTCTCTGAGGTAAGTGCCCGTCCTCAAGGC
>Ga0209710_1001269_pt1 | contig 19876 bp, 10 predicted proteins | sample ArcticOcean_MG_C_5_FD_187436 | JGI IMG/M metagenome (GOLD analysis project Ga0209710, IMG submission 187436) | Marine microbial communities from western Arctic Ocean - ArcticOcean_MG_CB4_138 (SPAdes) (version 2) | ecosystem: Environmental > Aquatic > Marine > Oceanic | place: Arctic Ocean...
ATTTTTTCCAAAGATGACACCGTGAAGACGTTAATGGATGCAAAATCTATAATCATCGTTCCTGGCTACGGGATGGCCGTTTCGAGAGCGCAACATTCAGTGTGTGAATTAACAAAATTATTAAGGACGTTTGGCAAGAATGTTAAATTTGCTATTCATCCAGTTGCGGGACGATTACCTGGACACATGAACGTCTTACTCGCCGAGGCTTCGATTCCTTACGATATTGTCTTGTCTATGGATGAAATCAATGATGATTTCCCTGATACGGACGTCTCTATTGTGATCGGCGCTAACGATACGGTCAACCCTGCCGCACAAACGGATCCAACGTCTGCAATTGCAGGTATGCCAGTTTTAGAAGTTTGGAAAGCTAAGCAATGCGTTGTATTAAAGAGATCTTTGGCTTCTGGATACGCTGGAGTGGAAAACCCACTCTTTGTCTATCCAAACAGCGCAATGTTACTCGGGGACGCGAAAGGTACTATTGATAGTTTAGTCGAAGAAATTCGCACAAACTTCGGCGGTGATTTGCAAAAAGGCGACGTCGCTGTGAACATAACTACGCAACAAAAGAAACAAGAAACGATTGATTACTCTAAAGCACCGAAACCTTTTACCGATGCAAAACCTCTGGTCACTTTAGGCATCGTTTCTGAGACTACAAAGGCAACTGGAGAAAAACGGTGCGCGATGACGCCCGCTGTTGCGAGAGAGTTACTCGAAAAGTACAACGTGCATTGTGTTATTGAGTCAAATTGTGGTTTAAAATCTGGATATTTAGACGCTGAGTTCAAAAAATGTGGCGTCGATGTCGAAAATTCCAAAGAAGCTGTTTACGCAAAAGCTGACGCGTTGTTGAAAATTGGAAAACCTACTTCAGAAGAATTGTCCTCGATGAAGGGGAAAACGATAGTCGGCTGGGTTTCGCCTAATTTTCCAGAATCCGCAGATCTAATCAACAAGGCTGGGACTTCGGGATGTAACTTAATCTCGATCGATTCAGTCCCGCGAATCACTACAGCCCAGAAGATGGACGTCCTTTCTTCCGTTGGAAAAATTGCTGGATACAGAGCCGTCATAGAAGCAGTTCACAAGTTCCAATCATTTGTAGCGCCTCAAATTACTGCAGCGGGGAAATATGCGCCCGCCAAGGTTCTAGTGATTGGAGCCGGAGTTGCCGGTCTCGAAGCCGTTGGAGCGGCGCACTCTTTAGGTGCCGACGTTCGTGCATTTGATACACGATTAGAAACTCGCGATCAAGTTGAATCAATGGGCGGAAAGTTCCTTGAGATGCACTTTGATGAAGATGGAACTGGTGAAGGTGGATACGCAAAGACGATGTCGGATGAGTTCATAGAGAAAGAGATGCAGTTGTTTCACGAACAATGCAAAGAATGTGATATTGTCATCACGACTGCTGCGATTCCGGGACGCAAAGCGCCCGTGTTATTGAAGAAATATCACATTGACGCCCTGAAAGCTGGCTCGGTAATCGTTGATTTAGCCGCTTTGACTGGAGGTAACTGCGAGTGCACTAAGCCGAATGAAACGTACGTCTATGACGACAAAGTTACCATAATTGGCAACACCGATTTAGTTTCTGGAGCTGCCCAAATTGCTTCGCAAATGTATGCAACTAACATGATGCATCTTATTTTGCACTTGTGCGGAAACCCGAAAAAGCCAGGAGAAGGGAACTTTCAAATTGATTTTGATGATATAATCGTCCGCGCTGTTACAGTTGCCAGAATCGGAGATGGTTTGACGTGGCCGCCGCCGAAAGGGACTGGACCTCCACCGCCTCGCATGGATGCGACGAAGAAAACTGATGCAGTAAATCTTTCTATTAAAAAGCCCAAGACGATGATTTTTAATGGCATCGTGAGTTTGACCGAAGTAATCACGCTTTTATTCGTCACTGGCTTTCTCGTCGTCGTAGGGGTTTTCTGCCCATCGAGTTTTTACACGTATCTTTTATTATTCATCTTGGCCGCGTGGGTCGGATTCTTATTAATTGGCAACGTCGCAAGTTCTCTGCACACACCGTTAATGTCCGTCTCGAACGCGATTTCAGGAATTGTTGTCATTGGCGGTTTATTAGCGCTTGATGATTACGCAACGAAGGACATCAAGGACAATATGAGCACTCTTCCTGCCGTGAAACGAGGCTACGCAGCAATTGTTTTAAACGCTGTTGCGATTTCTTTGGCATTTGTTAACGTTGCGGGTGGCTTCGCAGTCACTCAGAGAATGTTGCAAATGTTTAAAAAATCATAGAAGAGAAAAGACTAATAATTACAAGGTTTGTTTTCAAAGTGTAATACTTTCTAATATCTGAATACGCTCTATTTTCTCGCCAAGTAACTCAACTAAAGTAGCATGCTCTCTCTCATTCTGTGAAAGTTTTCGTTCAACGTCTAACATTTTGAATCTGGCGTCGCGCTCATTTTGAACCATTTCTTTTCTCTTCTCCTCTGCTCGAAGCAGCCTGTTTGATGTTTCTTTTAACTTCCTTTTCAACGTTTGAATGACGACTGTGGCGGTTTGATTTAATTCGTCGCCGCTACTGCTGAATCCTAAGAAGGAATCGTCGATAGTATCTTCTTTCAATAATAGTATCTCATTTTCGTTGTCATCCGCTTTTCCAAATTTTACGCTTGCTTCGAGTTCGTCTTTAGTTTCTTTCAATTTTATTTTGATGAGCTTTTCTTTCTCGATAGATTCGGATTCTGATTTGATTGCTCTTTGCAGTTGCTTTTCCATCGACGTGCATTGACTTCTCAAATCTTTCTCCACGTCTCGCATCTCGTTCATTTTCGTTTGTGTCTCTTTTAATACCGCCAAAGCTTCTCGTCGTTTTGCTTCCATTGAATCAAGTTCTTCCATTTTCATTTTCAAGGAACTAAACAGCATTTCAATTTTTTTCTCCTTCTCTTCGACTGTTAAATGCAACTTTTTTACTTCATCTTCCATGTCTCTGAGCTCTGTCTCAGCTTTTATTACTTTTGCTTTCAATCGATTTTCCTCAAAGTCTCTCTTCTCGATTTCCCTCATTCGTTCTTCGTTTTGCGATTCCATTTGCTTAATAAGGGGCGCAATTGCTTCTGCCCTCATCACTTCCGCTGTTGTCAATTCGTCCTCTAACGCACGCGCTCGGCTTTCTGCATCTAATCTCTCTCTACGAAACACATCCTGTTCTTTCCCGTGTCGGCTCGCCGTTGAGTTCAACGTCTCCTCTAATTCTCTAATTCTCGTTTCTAAATCTTTCCTGCGTTCCTTCTCTGCATTGAAGGATCTCGTCACTTTTTCTAGCTCGCCTAAATCTTTACCTTTCTCGCCAAACTCCCGCGCAAAATTATCTCTTTCCTCATCAAACTTTTTCATCAGTTTCACTTGTTCATTATTTTGTTCCACTCGCAATTGTTCAGAGAACATTCTGCTTCTCCGTAGCTCTTCGCTTTGCGTTCTCATCGACACTTTTAAATTCTCGATTTCACCATCTTGCCTCAATCTGACCCTCTCTAAGCGTTCGCGTTCGTTCATTTCCTCAGCGAGTTTGAGCTCGTTTTGCTGTAGTTCAGATTGCAGTTGATTCGCACGTAACTTCCAATGCTTGATCCTGTCGTTATCCTCTCCCGCAAGGTTGCCTATGGTGGTATTGTCGTTGTTAGGTATTATTATTTCTTCCTCTCGAAGGGTATCATTTTCTTGTCTTAAAGCTCCGTTGATGACTTCTAACGTCAATATCTTCTTCGTTAGTTTTTCAATCTGTCGTTGTTGTTGTTGAGTACTAGGGGATGATGATGTCATTGATGATGTAGAAATCAGTACGAACCCGATTGTTTTCTCCTAGCTTGAGCGGGAAAAGGAGCGCTGTGACAAACACGTGAGCTTAAAACGATACATGCGAATGATGTGGTCATGAGACACTCTAGCATGTCTAATACATTTTTTCTCTCTACTTTTTTCTATATTTTTCTTCCACGCATGCACACAGGCAGCATGCAGAGTCGTCGTCGTGTGTGTGTGTGTATGTGTGTGTGTGCATTACATTCCTATTATTATTCTCTTTACTCTCTCTCTCTCTCTCTCTCTCTCTCTCTCTCTTTCGTATGATAATGAATTCTGAATTCTTCTTCTTCTTCGTTCTATTATGATCGTTGCCTGCTCAATCACAAAAGAAATAATATATATAATCTAAGTTTCTTTTCCCGAGCGCGCAGCCGCTCCTTCGGCAAAAGAGCACATTAACCCCCCAGATAGAAGCAAAGCGCCACCGACGTAACCCATTGGTCCTAACATTTCCCCTAAGAATACACCACCTAGCATTGCAGCGAACAATGGTTCTCCGGACAAGATAACTTGCGTTTCAGAAGCAGATACGGATTCTTGACCTTTCGCTTGCCATATGTCGGCCAAATATCCACCAATGATGGCCGAGAATGCGATGAGTAACCAAATAACGGGATCTTTCCAACCTGCGAAAAGCGCAGTTGTCGTCATGCCAACTTTGTGCAAAATAAAATCGGTAAATCCCCAGGCTGAATACATTATTGCCAAGAAGAAGGATTTCCAAGCTTGCAACTGCGAACCGTCCATGCCAAGTTTCGTGAACGCGCCGATGCGGAATACGTAAAGCGAATACGTCAGCGCACCACCTAAAGCGATAATGTCTCCAACATTAAACTCAAAGCTCTTTGGCAACACAGACGCTGCTAACTCGACAGATTTGCCACCTCCTGGGTCCATACCTAAAATCACGACTCCAAGCAACGCCACGGCGCACCCAAACCATACCAATTTCTTAACCGTTTCCCCGAAAAAAGTCTCAATAAACGGCGTGAACGCTATCGAAGCTTGTGTCAAAAAGCTTACTCGCGTCGCTTCTGTAAACAACAACGCAACGTTGCAACATCCTTGCGCTAAAAAATTCCAAGTCGCCAATTCCAGAGCGGCCGTCCAAAACGTCTTATCCAATTTCACCTCTCCACTTTGATTCTTCTTGAACGAATCCAAAAGTTGCGGCACGAAGCAAAGCAGCACCATAAAACCTCGAACCATCCCTAACGTCCCCACAGAAGGCGGTCCTGCTCTCATGAAGACCATCTTCAAAGACACGCATAACCCGCCATAAGACAACGCGACTAAACCGAGTAAAAGCCGGCCAGAATTTTTTGACAGCTTTGTCGTCTTTACCTTATCAACCCATCCACCGACGGCGGCATTTTCGTTTTCGTTATTCGATGATGATACCGAGAATATGTTTGTTCTTTTAATGGCACAAGTTGAAACGACGGAAGATTTCTTTCGCAATAGCATTCTTCTTCTTTCAGTTTTTAAAACAAATACTTTTGTCCCTTCTTGATCGTCGTGGGTTATTCTTTTATTAACGATTTTCTCTTTTTCACTAGCGTCGCTGCCACAGGAGGACGTACAACGACAACCGCGAAGGATGGCAACTCTTTTGATCGCTGGGGTTTTGTTATAATTAGCATTTTTTGAACTACTACGGATTTTCAAAGCGGCGTTATTACTCGCGCTCGAAAGCTTCATCAGCGTTTTTTTTTCAACGGAACAAAAATAAAGCTATGATGATGACGATGATGATGATTGCGCGGAGACTTTCTTTAAATATAAATATATATACTTAGTTGACTTACTTAGTAGTATACTTCTTCTATTATGTCTCTCTCTCTCTATATATGTGTGTGTGTATGTATTAGTATAAAGACAGCAGGGCTGTTCTTTAAGTTTTGTGTGAGTGTTCTGCAAATACTGATGAAGTCTCGTTTTTTTTCTTATTTTATTTGATGAGCCATCATCATCCAAGATCCCATCCCACGTCCCATCATCGGGGCGGGGAAAGAACAGAATATAGAAAAATAGACCTCTGTTTTTGTAATGAGAAAATTTACATATGTATCACTACCACACGCCACAGTCGTGATGTTACTCGTGTTGGTTTTGAGGCAGTACTGTCTCAGAGCGTAAAGGAGAAATCAAGAGCTCATATATATAGAGAGAGAGCTTATAGAGAGTATACTACTCTCTTTATGTACTACATATCTGCCGCTATATTCTTTTTTGATGCCTTATTCACGGCAGAGAGAGATCGAGAGATTTAATTAGAGAGAGATTGAGAGATTGAGAGAGCGGAGAGAAACGGAGAGCGAGAGGACGACGATCTCATCATGATTTAAACACCGATGAACGAGAAGGATCAGCGATGATGCGGAGCAAGAACAACAAGAGTAGTAGTAGTACGGGATTTACTACTACTAAAAAATGGAAATCAGTTTTGCTCGTCGCGTTAATGGCGCACGTCGCGGGAAAAACGATGACGAGGAGGAGGATGTTTATAAAGGGAGGAAGAGAAGTGATGTTTCGAAGTTCTGCAGTAGATTCGGAGAGATTGTTTTCTTCTTCTACTTCTTCTTCTTCTTCTTTGACGACGACGACGGAGATTCTTGCCGTGGTGACAGTTGGTTGGGAGATATCCTCGTCGAATGAAAGGAAAGCGCACTTACGGCGGATCATCGACAATTATCGGGAGATGTGCAACGTCGCTACCGATAACGATGCCGCGCCTCAATTCAAGCGCGTCACGGTAGCCGTAGCGGCGTACGAGTTCGACGAGGAATCGTTGATTGCGTTTTTATCATCTTCCTCTTATGAACATTTTTTTCGTTCGTCGCGGAGAAACGGCGACTGGCAAATAACCGTCGAGAAGGAGAAGAGCAGCGATGATGGTCGAGTAACAATTGAACGAATAGAACGCGCGGTGAAGATGAGTTACACAAAGAAGAGTGGGCCATTGTCGTTGCCGTGCGAGTTCGCCGTGGATTTAGAGTTGTTCGGTTTGCGAGAGATTGACGGGACGAAATCGTATTTGACTCCGGGAGACTTGGCGATTCGTCACCGGGATATATTTTTGCGCAGAATACTTTCCAATTGCGAAGAATGCGATGTCGAGAGCAGCGATAAAGTTTTATTCGTCGTTCAAGAAGACGACGTGTATTTAGACAAGAAACACGTCTCTTTGTTTCTGGAAACTTCGAAACTTACCGAGCGCGTGAATAAGTTTGAAGAGATGGAAGGCATTTTCTATCATCCGTTCTTTTTCGATTACGAGAAGGATAGCGACGACATCGTGTACGCCGACTGGAGAGTCAACGCTGGCATCGTTCAAAAGTGGAAGAACAATCAAACTATTTTTACGAGCGCGAAAGCCTCTGGTGGAGGGAGGAGCTTAATGATCCGGGGTCGCTCTCGCCTGCAAGAGTTACTTTTTTCGACGGAAAGTAGTAGCAGCGTCGTTGAAACTCGCGTTTCGGAATTGAGAGAATGGCTTGATCCACTCGCAGCGCATCCTGGTGAATTCAACGTCGAAGTAGCCACGAACAGATGGATTGAAAGAAAGATACGTGCTCATGTCAGTAGAACCAAAGTTAGAAAGCAAGCGCGCTTTCTCTTACCTCTCTCTTTCGGCGGCGACGGCGCCGAAAATCGCACCGGATCGTTGGAGACTTTGCTCGACAGTGCCGGCATCTGGCACGCTTCGAACACATACGTGGAAAGAAGAAAAGAGCTGCTACCACTCGATCCTTCTTCGGCGAACAAAAAGAATCGAGACACTTTGGAACGTTTACGATTGGACGAGCTTCAACAAATCTTTCGCTCGTGTGTGGCACAGGAAGGAAAAGAAGGCGAAGAACAAAACGAATGTTTTCGATGTTTATCGGCGGTAAAATCTACGCAGGAGAGCGAAAAGAGAACGGTGGCGGCGTCCAGGCCAGTGGCCGAATATCGCGCTCGCGTTTTCGTCGACGACGACGAAAATGAAAACTATGTAGAAAATCAGCAACAGCAACGACAACAACAACAACAACAACAAAAACAACAGAAAAGAAGAAGAAGAATCGATGTTGTCTTTTCGTGTGCTTAATCATATGAATAAACTATTATACCTCATTTAATTGATTTCATTTCAAAACCCTAAACGTGTCCTCCTTAAATCCTTCCTGCTGATTGATTGTTTCAAAACTAATCACGAAAACAAACATACGCGCGCAAAGATTGCCTTTTAAACTATACTACGCGATGATAATGATGCAAACCCACTCGAACAATCGTCCGCAGCAACGCCATGCTAAAGCGAACGCTTTCAAGGCGAGAGTAGTTTTTGACGGCCTCGACTGCTGCGAGTCGACACAGTTGAACATCAAGCGGCCGCGGCTAAAAACCTCTTTTTGGGGAAAAGCTCTTTGCGAAAAGTCATCACGCTATGACGTCGTCCAGCTTTCGATCGTGCTCGTGCTGACTTTTTTTCTCTCCTACTCTCTGACGTCTGCGCCGTCTGCGTCTTCTGCTGCTCAGTCGAAAAGCTTTGGTGGCGAACGTGTTCAACGCGGACTCGCGTTGAGGAAGAAATACGCCGAGCAATCTGAGCACTCTCGAAACCGCGGTATGTACAGACACGGCCATAACGCGTTGGAGTACTCCACTCGAAGACAGATGTTGGAAGCTCATCGCACGATCGATGAAATTGCGCCTCCGGAGACGACGTGCGATGGAAGTACTGGATCTTACGTCGTACAAGGTTTCGATACGGCGGGGGACTTCGGCTCGCGAATGTGTTGTTCTTCATATTACGCGACGGAGGTGACGTTTTGCGGGTACGGCTCGCAAAAGCCAGGTTTCGAGTACGCCATGCACGTGACGTCGGATAAAACGTCGACGACGAGCATAAGCGCGGAAGCCACGGCGACGGGAACGGGCGACTGCAAAACGTACGATACTTCCGCGGCACCCGCGAAGATATGCGTGTACACGGAATGTCAGACTACCGATTATAGTGACTGTTCTTTTTCTCAGCACTCGGTGACGTTTACTCACGCGCCTTGGCCGAGTCCACCACCGAGTCCACCACCGCCTTCACCACCGCCGGCGCAAGCTGCGATCGAGGCGACGATGGAACTAACGGGATACAGCGTGGCAGAGTTTGGTGAAGCGCAGAAGACGGCGTTTAAGAAAGGCATGGCGGCGTATTTGAATGTTGACGCCAGTGCTATTACGGTGACGAGTGTTTCCAATGTCGTCGACGTGAATCGTCGTAAACTTCAAGCGGCTACGGATAAGGTGAAAGTTGAATTCACGGTGAAAACAACCACTTACGCTGATATTTCAGACGTGGAAGAAAAGCTCGTGACTAAAGATTCGAGGAAGTTGAACGAAATGGTAACCACTCTCAGCGCGCAAGCGGATTTGACCGTCACCGCCGTCACCGCTCCGGTGTCGCTGACGAAACTCGCGCCTCCTCCTTCGCCGCCTCCTCCAGAAGCAGGAATATTTACTTCTGGTGCCACGCCTTGTTTGACTCGACTTTTATCGATCGCATCGATCGCGTTTGCGGTTTCAATGACCTATATGTAGCATTTCAAATTAGGGCACGTCTTGCAGAGATTGAGTTTTGTTCATTTCAAAACGACGAACGAGAGGTAGTTCAATATCGATTTTGATGATTTTAAATGAAGCGCTCGACCATAAAAACGTTCTAGATTCTATTCCTTTACTCATTTATGCAAATATATCGCTCTAAAGTACCTTTTTATGTGAATATATCCAATCCTGGCATGGTTCAACGGATCCTGGCATGGTTCAACCGTCCAGTTTAGCAGGAAAAAGGCTGGATTTTATAATCCAGGGGATATGAACCGCTATACTACCCTAATACTGTAATAGGAGTAACGAGTAGAAGAGAAGAAGATATTTTAGGGGCATTTTTTTACACACTTTATTAGAATATTGTTGTATTTTCAAAGAGTCACTTTGTTCAAACCGAACATACAAAAAACGAAACCTTGTGCGATTAAGAACGTCGAGTAATGCACTAGCCCGTGTTGGATGATTCCGTAAAATCCAGAAAAAGCGAAGAAAACGCCCATCAATAGTTCTTTGTAGTAAATTTTTTTTCTCGTCTTCGTCGTCGTCGTCATCGAAGTATTCTTCTTCTCACCCCCGAACGCTTTGGATAAAGAACTTCCTAACTTCTTCGTAACCACCCATTCGTGCGCATCTGATAATTCGAATAAGCCAGAAATCATCGCATGCAATTTCACCACGCACATTGCGTTTTCAAATAAAATAAATGCAACCGAAACTTTCCAACCGCCTTTCGTGAAAAACACCGTGGATATCGTCACCAAAATAGGAGCGTAGACCAACGCCCAGAAAGGAATCGGAATTTCTGGGCTTATTGCGCACAACGGTACAAGAAGGCAGTAAAGAAAGAAACTCACGATGTGTGCGGCAAACATGCGAGCGCCAAAGAAGAATACAATTAAATATACCTTCTTCGCCAATGGGACGTTCGATTCTAAGATAGTTTTCGTTGCTTTGCGCCATAATTGCATTGGGCCGCAACTCCATCGATGTTGCTGTTTTCGATACGCGTCATATTCCGCTGGGATCTCGTTATCACAAGTGACGTCGTTGAGAAAAATAAACTTCCAACCTCGCAAGTACGAGCGAAGCGAGAGATCCATATCTTCAACAGTCGTTCGGAAATCCCAGCCACCAGCGTCGACGATGCACTCGCGTCTCCACACGCCCGCAGTACCGTTAAAGTTGAAAAATAAACCTGCAGCAAATCGGGCGTATTGCTCACATTTCATGTGATACGACAAGGAAATTTCTTGGACCCGCGTCAAAAGAGTTTCTTTCGGATTCGTAAAACTCCAACGAGTTTGAACGAATCCAGTTTCTGGATTTTCCATCAACCAAGGTACTGTATTGAGCAGAAAATCGCTGTCAGGATCAAAATCTGCATCGAAAACAGCAACGTATTCGTAATTTTTAATCGAATCCATAGCATCGAGCATTGATCCCGCTTTATAGCCGCGACGATTGTCTCGACAAATGTACTCGATATTTAAACCGCGCTCGAGCCATTTGTCAACGGAAGATTTTGCTATTTGTCGTGCTTCAAGTTCGGTTGAGTCATCCAAAACTTGAACCATGAAATGCTCACGCGGCCATTTCAGTCGACACGCCGCGTTGATGATATCTTCCGCGCACGAGCATTCGTTGAACATAGGTAGTTGTACGCAGACATTTGGAATATTTTCGTAATACACCGCCCCGGGTAACTTAATATTTTCGTTCAATGGCACATGTTTCTTTGGACGTGTGAATCTCACATCTAAAGGATCTTTCTTTGAAATATATTTCCAATAGAATGACACGTAAAGGTGAAACGCTCTGTCGGCCGCGACAAGCGCTGATAAAAATGCCGTAAACCCCACGAGTATTTTCAACATCGGATTCACAAAAGCCACTCTCAAATCATCAGCGGTGACTAACGCCCAATAAAATGACTCTGAATTTAAAACCGCCGGTCGATCGTAGTCATTTTCAACGAGAGAAAAATTTGGTCCTTTTCGTGCATACACCGTCGTTTTTCCGAACAATATTGGAATAATTTCAAATCTGTGCAAGATGATGAACACCATCGAAAAGAACAAAAATCCATAGCAGCACGTCGTTGAGAGCGCTGACTTTTTTGAAATTCGCGATACGTACTGAGATCGTGGTGATTTCACGTTGTGTTTCGGCGAAAGTAAAACAACTGAAGAAGAAGAAGAAGAAGAAGGAGTAGAAGTATTTTTTTCTTTTCCGAACGAGGAAAAAATATTAGTCGTAGACATTTATTTAATGAATATATATATCCTCTTCTTCTTCTTCTTCTTCTTCTTCAATTATCTTATTATATTAATTAAATGGAAAGTAAACCTTTGTAGTTTTACGTTGTGTGATATGTACGCGCGCGTGCGTGCGTCACGAATTCGATGCACACAACGAGGTTATGAAGCAAGGCTGATATATATTTTTGACCGTGATGGTGGTGAAAAGAGCTCTCTTTGAAAAACTAAAAAATATACGAGGGACCTCTCTTGGTTTTATTATTATGGGGAGATACTATTATTATTGATATGTTTATTATTTTATACCGAAGAAAAGAATAAGAGAGAAGAGATCTACTTTTAATCACTCCATTGGGATTAAGTGTTTCGAGACGTGCTTGGCGAAACCAAACGCCTTGAACCGCTTCTCTCCAATAAGCGCGAATAACTTGTCGTCACTCAAAACGAACTGTTTATTCTCCGGGTCCATCAAATTATTCTCTTTAAAATACTTCCACATCTCTGATGTCAACTGCGCTCTCGAAATTTGTTCAGATCCTCCTAGAAAAGTTTTCAATTGTTCCGAACATTGATACGGTTTCTTGAACCCACTATTCTCGCTCTTTTTTGCTTTTTCGTCTTCCTTTTCTTCGCGCAGTTTCTTCATTTGCGCCTCGCTCATCGGAACGTAAGTTTTCATCTCCTGATTATACCTATCTTTATCCTTCTCCGCCATCTCGTTGTATATCACTTTACCTTTCTCGCTTAAATTTTGCCATCTCTGTCCGAGTTTTTTGCCAACCTCGCCGAACTTAATCCCAGGAAACTCTTTCATGATTTTGTCCCGGTTATGTTGCACGAAACACATGTACGGTCCTTGCGCACCTTTTGGTTTATTCGGATCCTTGATTTTTACATCGTTTTTCTTTGCTCCTCCTCTCCCATCGTCTTTTGATGCTCTCGACCTCTTCTTCGTTGGGTTTGTGTCCCCTCTCGTCGTTCGTTTTGCGCTAACAAATTCTTCTTCTTCTTCTTCATCACTAGAAACTTCATCGTCGTCGTCGTCGTCGTCGTCCTCCTCCTCATCGTCGTTGCTTTCTTTATTCTTATTCTTCTTCACATTTTCATCTTCTTCTTCTCGCACTGGTTTCCCTTCCTTCACGTGCGCGTGCATTGGATGCTGCTCATCCAAATGCACTGCAATCATCGACCTTATGAACTTCTTCTTTTCTTTCAAGGACTGTTTCTTCAATCTCGCTTCGAGTTCGGTCACGATTGTCGAAACTGTTAACGTTTGTAAATCTGCATCGCGCATTATAATCACGAGCACTTTCGCGATTTGGTTTTCAATCGTACCCTGTTCTTCTTTCTTCTCGTTGTCATTGTTATTCCCCATCGTTCTTTTGTGTTTTTCTTTTCTTCTTCTTCTTCTATGCGTCGATATTTTCTCTTTAATATGTATTATTTTCTTTTTTTGACGACATAGGTGCGCGAGCATCACAGTTGTCTGTTTGTTTTGCCGTTTTCTTTTTGGTTTTTGCTGCAGAGTATGGATCGTGGATGGCCATAACCCCTACCAGCCTACCATCGACCATATTCTTATTATTTGTTCACATTTTGACAGTATAGGGCAACAAATAATCCAAGTATCATAGCGAGCATCGGTCCATCATCTATCTGTCCAATCAGCAAAACCTATAGAGGACACAAAAAAGAAACAAACACGCATGCGAGCGTATCACTCTGTCATGCAGGGGCCTGTAGTTCAGTCATCCTCGACTTCAAACTATAGTATGAGAAGATCATGTAAAAATAAAACACGCCACCCCTATAGTTCACGTACTCCTATTATGACCAAGACGACGACGACGACGACGACGAAGATGACAACAACAAGAACAACAAAAACAAATGCGTTTTCATCGACGACAACAAACGACGAGAGCGACTTATTAGCCGAGGACGACGATGACGACGACGACGAAAATATTCTGAAGCACCTTCTTGAAGCGAAAAAAGAAACATCATCGAAAGATTGCTTTGAGTCGTGTATTGATAAACATTTAGATTCGCTCACGACTTTGTTTTTTGACCGACTATCAAAGAGAATAACAAAACTTAGAGAAGAAGAGCGAGGAGAGAAGGAAGCGAACGAGTTGAATGAGTTGGCCATGAAGGCGATGATTGCGGTCGAATCGAGAGCGACGTTTGAACGAGCGAGCGAGATTGGGTTTCGCGAAGATTTGAGGGATACTATTGAGACGCACGAAAGGACTTTGCAAAGGCAGTTGTCTTCTTCGAGCGCTTCTTCGTCTTTTTCGTCCGAAAATACGAATTATTCGATCGAAACGCAAGTAAAACAGCGATGGGCAGCTTTGACGAAGGCGATGGAGACGACGGGAAACGAAAATGCGATATCACAGAAACTGATTAACCGAGAAAAAGCGAAGAGCAGTGCCACTGAGTTATTAGGGCGAGCAAAGTTAAACACCGAAGAAGCAAAGATCTTGTTTACGACGGCGGTGCCACCAGAGCAAAGAATAATAGAATATTTGCTAGAGTTTGAATCGGGACCTGAACGCGCACAGATTTTAACGGATGCGCTGTCACCTGCGGACGAGAATGACCTCGAAGCCGCTGCTAATGACGAAGAAATAGAAGTGGTGAGCACGACTGCAGCGCGACTTTCATGCGCTTTAGAAGTCTATCTTAAAGATGAAAAAAATCAGAAAGATACAGAGCGCATTCGCACTCTGGCCAATGAGGTTAAAGAAAGGTTGTAACTGACATTACAACGAATTTATCATTTGACTTCTAAACTAAACTGCGCGGGAATAACAATATTCTTCGACGACGATCTATTTTTACTATCGCGATTTATTTTCTTTTCGAGCACTCGCAAAAGATTTCCAACTAAATCACACTTCAATAATTTTACATTGCCATTTTTACCACCAAACGTTTGCTTTGCAAGTAAAAACCCAAAAAACATTGGAACCACAAATGTCTTCATCGCCATACCTAGCTCTTTGCGCATTCTGAATCCTACTTGTTTCTCATGAACGGCATCTTCGAGCATGGTTTGATCTCGTCTATTGAAACCTCCAGAATCTTGTTCGATGAATTTCGTCTCTCGTACACGTTGAAACGCGCGAAAACCATAAAGCATCGCTCTCACGACTGACCACATACCATGTCGCACTGCTAACCTCGCGACGTCATGTTGCACCTGCTGTTCTTCAAAATGAATGAGCGTGCACTGCGCAGCTGTGTACGGTTTTAAACCTTGTATTTCATCTGCGTTCTCGAAATCAGGGACAGCTTCAATTTTCCAAGCAGAATAGTACGGATCGACGCGTAAAATTCGCTTCGATTTTGGTACGCTGGGATGACTCATACCTTTTGTGATTGTGTAGTACACATTTTTATCACAAGAAGTAGATGCCGATGCAGTTTCGAGAGAATCCGTTTTTTTCCCTTTCATTGGCGTCGTCGGCGGCGTCAAATCGAACGAGTCCATTTTATTCAAACCACTGCTCATATTCGAATTTTTCTGTTTTTCCGTCCACGTACGACGACTAAAGACATAGTCTCGGTTCGAAATTACTGGCAACTTTCTTTCCCAATGCACTAAATCAGCGCCAGTGTTAACGTCGCGTTCGATGATATCAGACTTGATGAGTAATGGATCCCAAGCTTTGCGAGTTTGATCTGAGTTGAAAAAATCACACAACTCTTCCGGTGTGCAGTTTTGGAACGTTGACTTTGAAAGATATTCAGTACCACCGTAAGGAAGAATATGACGCCATGCAACGTATGTACTCCCACTTTCACTATCTTCTTTACGCATCATTTCTTGCCATTCGCCGTAATCGCACTTTGGGAGCTTTTCATCTTCGGAGAACTTATCTTCTCTTTGTTTATCCATGTTCTTTTGATTTTGTTGTTTCTTCTTCGCTGCTGAAGATAGCTCGCCCGTTGCTAATCTGTCTCGAAACTTTTCGTAATCAAGTTTTTGGACGACATCTGGATTATCGACACCGGCGTCTTTGAACAAAGTTCTTTCGTTAGCAACATCAAAGAAAGCCTCTTGGTGCGAATGTTTGCGTGATTCTTTCACAAACAAACCAACCATGGACGATCGACGCGGTAAGTTTCCTTTGATCTTTTGTTGATGCTGTTCTTTGCTATCATTGTTTGTATTTTCTTCATAGATACTTGCTTGAGAAGAATCAGCAGCATCGATGTCATCAAAGGAAGAACCTTCTGCGATTTGTTCCAATCTGCGCGCAGTCTTGTTATTAGTAGCAGTTTCGGATCCGCTCGCACCACCATCGGAACCGCTACTGGCATTTCGTTGGTGTTGCTGAAGATGCTGTTGCCTCGCGGCGCGTCGATGTCGCTTCAATCGTCTTCGAACCACTCTTCGTTTAATCGCCTTGACCAACTCTCTCAAAGTCACTAACGTACTTGCGGCTACCCAAAGCGACTTTACCGTATTTGCGCTTAAATTCTTCCTCGAAGATCGCATAGCTTCTTTTAAAATCAACACAATTCTCGTATTATGCATCCCCAAAAACACAACTGCGACACATGTTAATAAAAAAGTCAGCGCCGCGATGGGCGTAAACCATCGAAGCGTAAAGAACACATTAAGCGACTGCTCGAGCTCTTCCTTTGAAGGCAACGTAAATCCAGCGACTGACATTAACATCGCGCCTAAATCCGAGGGATTAAATGATTCATCAAGGCGCATGCCATCCGATGATCGTCGGCGTTCTTGATCGTGTAAATTTTGAAGCCACCGAACCATTTTTTCAATTAAAATGAATTAACTGAGAGAATTAACTTTGGGATAATTATTCCTTCGCGTTGCCTTTCAATGCAATGAGTCAGAGAAAGAAACAAACGATATAATTAATAATCCTAGTAAAGAAGAACTAATATATATATATATATATCGGAGCACGCGCGCGTTTACGCAGACACGCTGACACGCACACGGACACGGACACACTCACTCACTTCGATGACAACAACTATATATATCGTACGCACGCGCTAACTCTTTAACCCGTCTTGAATCGTTTACGTGTTTGTGTTTTATCTTTTTAATGGGGCAATCGTTTGGCAGATTTTTTATAGATTTTCATCTTCCATCATCAGCAAGGCACGGGAGGCAGACAGCATGCTGTCGACACCAATATATCTCCACGCAGAAAGAGAGAGAGAAAGAAAGAAAGAAGGAAAGAAAGAAAGAAAGAAAGAAGATCGAACCGTCGAACATTCGCACGTTATTTTCAGCAGCCAGCGAATTTAGTAAAATGAACGCAACGAAAACGATATCAGTATGCATCGTAAACGCGGGACGTCTAGATTTTGATAAAACTCTGAACCTGAATTCGATATCTTTAGCGCTCGGATTACAGCCTAATAGTAACGCTAGTGAGAAAAATAGCTTGACCAAGTATGATGATTCATCACCAAACGCGCAAGAAGTTGCGAAACGATCGATAGGACACGAAGTGATTGTAACGAAAGAGATTGAAATAGACATAGACCTACTGCCAGATTCAGTGAAATTGATATGTGAAGCCGGTACTGGGTTTAATAATATAGATACGAAGAAAGCGAGGGAAAGAGGAATCATGGTAACTAACGTTCCAGAATATTCAACCGAAGCAATGTCGCATTTAGTAATCACCAGTATTTTGAACGCTTCGGCGTCAATTGTGAAGCAGATGAAGATGCTTGAAAGAGGCGAACGAGAACACTTTCAGAACTTGAGCGGTTTTCCACATTTTGAATTAGAAGGTAAAGTAGTTGGATTGATTGGTGGGAACGGGACGATCGGTCGTCGAGTTTGTGAATTACTAAAGGCGTTTAAGATGCAACCGTATGTATACGCGCGTTCGGCTAGAACCAAAACCGAGCTATACGACGTTTTTGATTCTCTCGAGGATCTGCTCGAGCGTTCAGATTTCGTCTCAATTCATTGCCCTTTGAACGATTCGACGCGAAATATTTTGAATTACGATAAACTAAAACTCATGAAACCAACTGCTTATTTAATTAACACCGCGAGAGGCGCTATATGCAAAGAAGATGACTTGATACGAATATTACGAGAAAAGAAAATAGCCGGAGCGTGGTTAGATGTACAAGCGCAAGAGCCGCCGGCCGAATCATCTCTTTTATGGAATCCTAACAATATCTTTGACGATAATTTAACGCTCACGCCGCATATTGGCTGGAAACGGAAGGAAACTAGACAGCGGCTGATAGACAGTGTCGCAGAGAGAATTAAAGAATTTGTTGAAGGTTGCGAAGTTTCAGAAGTCGTAAGTCGTTAAATAATAGGTATTCTTTTTAATACTCACAAAGCGAGCGAGCGCAATCTCTCTTTACCTGCTGTGATGTGTACTCTTATTTTCTTCGCTCGTCATCATCATCATAAAAAATAGACCTCTGTTTTTGTACCAGTACTAAATGAGAAAATTTACATATTACTCGTATTATCAGTAGACAAGACGACACACCTTGACACCTAATTTTATAATCTAGCAGAGAAAACGATGTCTACTACTATTACTACGACCGTTGATATCATCAACGCACTCAAAAACGAAACGAACAAATGGAAGCTTGGTCACGATCGTGAACTCTTACGTTCGTTAAAAAAGATCGCGCGCGAGATCGACTCTAACTCGAATTTATTTGCCGCGAAGTTGTTACATTTAGAAAACTGTGCGATGAAAGTTTCGTCGAGATTGAATGTTGCAAAGGTTGCATTAAATGTTTGTGGGAACACACAGTATTTAGAGAGAAAGGTCCTGTTGACAACAGAGAAGACTAGTAGTACTAGTAAAGAAGGTGATATTGATGATGATAGTGATAGTGATGATTTAGAAGATTTGAAAGAAGATGGTGATTTTTCAGTCCGCTTAGGTGATTTAAACGACGACGAATTTGAAGAAGATTATGACAAGGAAGCGAAGCGAGAATGGCGGCAAAGAAGAAATGCACAGCTTATGGAAGCGATAAGACTCACAGAGAAGCGATGGTTGGGAAAAAATGCCCTCGGCGATTTGAAACTGACCGGTAACGTTTTCTGGAAACCTTTACCGCACGTGGTTGGTACGGCACAGTTTTATCAAGATTCGACGTTAGGATTGTCGAGTTTAGTGAATCCAAACCCGCAAAGATATGGACCATATATATCGTCGACAGATGACGATGACGATGACGATGATGATGATAACGGTGCAAGCGGATTATGTGGCGAGGAAGAGACGACGAGTGATGAGTCTTCAGTCACGACGATAGAATCAGAATCAGAAGATGATTCTGATGAAGACGTTCATGTAGCTAGGAAATCGGATAAAATTCAGCGAAGAAGACGGAGACATAATAAAATTACTGTAGTAGAAGGGCATATGTCTCCTAATTTTAGTAATAAGAAGAAAAAAGAGGATGAGACGATTGAAGAGATGCGCGAACGTTTTGCAAAGGAGGTTTTACTGCTCAAAGAATCTACAAAGAAAAAAGCAGGCAGGAAAAAAATTAGAGGTAGTGATGATAGCGATTTATCTTTTAGCTCTGACGGCTTTTGTTCGGATTCAATCAATGATGACGATGAGATTGATATCGACGACGAATCAATGCTATTTGGTGAAAGAGGTTCAGTTAATTATGGATTTGATAGTGCTGACCGATTAGATAATAGCGACGATTTGAGCAGTAGCATTGAAGACGATAAGAACAAAGAGAAGAAGAAAAAAAGAACAAAAAAAGGCAAACAAATATCAAAAGCAGATCCTATTTTCAGTAAATCAAACGAGATGGTGACAGAAGAAAAATCTGTAGAAAAGAAAAAAGCAGCTTCCAAGGAAGATCGTTTGCGAGGACTCTTTGGCGATGAAACTGACGACGATGAAAAGAAGAGCAAAAGCGCAAAAAGTAAGAAGAAAAAGAAGAAAGCGTCTTCTCTACTCTTCGGCTCTTCGTCTTCTTCATCTTCATCGTCGTCCTTAAAAATAAAGGGAAGTGATGTTTCCACCTTGTTCAAGTAAGAAATTTAAAAATTAAATTGAAATTTCCCACACGTATAAAGGCGAAGTTCTCTCGTTTCCTCCATCGCCTTCATCTTTCTCGTTCATCATTTTTGCTAAGCTAAATCCTAAACTCTTCAC
>Ga0209710_1001270_pt1 | contig 19864 bp, 19 predicted proteins | sample ArcticOcean_MG_C_5_FD_187436 | JGI IMG/M metagenome (GOLD analysis project Ga0209710, IMG submission 187436) | Marine microbial communities from western Arctic Ocean - ArcticOcean_MG_CB4_138 (SPAdes) (version 2) | ecosystem: Environmental > Aquatic > Marine > Oceanic | place: Arctic Ocean...
AAAAAAAAAAAAGAATTCTACAAGAAAATATTAAAAGAGTTAAAAAGCTTAATAAGCTTAAAAACAGAATTTAAATATACCGCGGGGTGGAGCAGTCTGGTAGCTCGTCAGGCTCATAACCTGAAGGTCGGCGGTTCAAATCCGTCCCCCGCAACCAATCCCAGTAACACTTTTTTAATTTAGATAACGTTCAGAAAATAATCTTACTGCTCTATATCCGCACTCGAAGTTAAAAATTAGTTTAAATAGCATCTAGAATATTTGTTAAGGTCAATAATTCTAACTTGATAAAATCCAAGACCATTACTGTGTAAACCTTGTATTATCGAATATTGAATTTTACTTGTTTTATCTTCAAATATTATATCAACCCATACATTTCTCACTCCATATTCTTTAGGTTCTTTTCTTGGGCTTTTGTTTGAATAATTTTTGAATAGAGAAACCCACTTTCTTAATATTACAGGATTATTTCCATAAACAGGTAAATCTAAATATGAAACTGTTTCAATTTCTGTAATTTTATTTTTACATAGTGAAAATCTTAAAGAAATCTTTTTATCTAGCACACCATAATTATTATTTTTATTTTTAAATTTATACGTAAAATCTGGACAATATATTGATATGGGTTTTTTATATTTTCTAAATAAATCATATAATTCATTTAAATTGTCACCAACTGAAAATCTTTCTGTAGTTGGGGTGTAATCACCCTTTTTAGTTATACTAATTTCACAAACAGCATTGCCATTGTAATTTTTTATTGATGTTAAAACTGTTTGTGTGTCAGCATCAATTGTTAAATCAATTTTATCTAAAATTTTGATACTTTTGTATGCATAAGTATTCCCAATCAAAAAAAAGCTTAAAACTACAATGCCTAAAAGCTTTTTCATTAATCTTTTTTTTTATTATTAAGCTTTGTATAAAGACCTCTTTTTTCAAAATTAGCTCTCATATCATCACCATATTTTTTTATATTTTCTTCTGCTTCTTGTTTATCTTCTTTCTCAACGTCACCAAAGAAAACAATTCCACCACCAATTATGATAAATAGTAGCGCCAAAGTAATTGAAAAAGGTAATGCACAAAAACCTAAAGCAAAAGATATTATTCCCACAGTCCGTAAAATCATAAGCCCAGAACCACGATCCCTAAAATCTTTTTCATAAACTTCCTTGACGTAAATATTGAGATTTTATTCTAGCATACCCCGTGACGTAAGAAAACCGCACTCCAATAAAGTTTTGAGAATTTTACCTAGCTTATTTAAGGAACGTTGATTGTTTTACGGTCAGTGGTTCAAATCCGTGTCTCCTGCAACCAAAAATTTAAACTACTTAAAGAATAGTTTAATCATCTCTAATAAAATTAAAACACCATCTTTAAAAGCGCTTACTTTTTTAATTCCTGCAATTCTTTTTTTTTCTTGAGATGAAATTGAAAAATATTTCATATTTTTTTTCCTCATCTTGATTGGGAATTCTACACAAAATCTAAAATCATTACTTGTAATATTTAATTTTTTGAAAGATTCTGTTTGACCCATGACATAAGTATACAAAATGTCAGAAATATTCAGTGAGAAAAAAATTTTACCTAATAACGAAAATAATTTATTACCTATAAAAGTAACAATTGTATCATCATCACTGCTCGCTCCAGAAGAGTATCTAGAAGTGAATACAAATTCATTATGGAGATTTAGTTCTAACATCTTGGGCAAGTCATTTTCATTAAAAGACCCATCAGCATTAAAAATACAAAAATACTTTGTGTCACATGCGTTAATTCCTTCTATTAAAGCATTACCATAACCTTTAGCACTTTGATTTAATATCTGAATATTATCATAATCTTTTATAGAGTTAATTGTAGCATGATCATTACTGTGCAGTGAAACTATAATTTTATAATTAAATTTTCTTAAATTATTTAAGACTATCGGTAGAGATTCACTCTCATTTTTTGCAGGTATAATTAATGTTAAAGTTTGATTTTTCATTTAGATATTTTCTATAAGGGTATAATAATCTTGCTTAAAGATGTATAGCGAAAGAATAAAAAGATAATATAAAAAAAATTTAATTGAATTATTTCTATTCTTGAACATTTCTTCAAATTTTAAAATATTATTATTAAAAAATAAAAAGATACAAGTAACAAGTATCAAATCGAAATATATAGTATAAATTGTTAATTGTGGATTTGACAGTATTAAACAAATAATAAAAATTGAGCTTTTTAAATTGTTTATTGTGAATAATAAAATTATGAAAATTGAAATTGATGAAATAATGCATATTAAAAATTCAAAAAAATTAAAAGTTTTGAATAAATTATAAAATAGCCCAGCACCACCCAATGCATCACTAATCTCGTCATACGAGAAATATTTTAAAAACAAAAATGGTAATAAAATTATTAAATAATGAGCATAATTTAACTTTTTAGCTTGTTTGTTTAAAAAAATTTTGGTTAATTTAAAATCAACGATTAAGAATGGAATAAAGTAAATAACAAAAATTGTGGGTAGTACAATTATCTTATTAGCTAAATTTACCAAAGACAAGGTAGATAAGTCTTTCACCCATCGACTACCATCAAAGTCTAAAAAATTATTATCCATTATAAAGATATAAATGAAAGCTGGTATCACTAAAATAAAATTTAAAAAAATTAATTTCATTAAACTATTGGAAAATTTTAAATTTTTATAAAAGATGTATAGATAAAAAATTGAAAAAGTTGCAAAGTTTGGACTCACATACGAAGATATGGCAAGTGATATAATATTGAAATAAGCATAATATATTTTTTTATTATCATCACTTTCGATAAATTTTAATATAAAATAAATTGAAATAATAAAAAAAGTAAATCCAAATAAAAAACTGTCAGGCCATATTGAATAAGATCTGAATGATGGAAAGATAAATAAAACAGATGCTAAAATTAATAAGTTGTTTTTTATTTTTATCCTCATGCATAAATAAAAAAATACTAAAATTAAAAGATTGATATGAATAATTGTTAGTTTAAATATAATGTCATTATCAAACATTTTTAAAAAAACTATATGAATAAGTTGAAAAATTGGTGAGTGTCTTAGACCTATTTCTTTATAATTATTAAAATAATATAAAACATCACTTTCAAATATATTTAAACTCTTTGAAATTGAAAAATAGTCAGTTTTTGCTCCATGTAGCAGGTTTTCTTCAAAAAAAAGACCTGCTAATAAACTTAGATATAAAAAAAAAACTAAGACTAAATATTTTTTTTTTTCATTAAACATCAATTTTAAATTTTGATTTTTTACTATCATCTAAAAAAGTGTTAACTGTCTCTCTTGTAAGTTGACCATAAGTTTTTCCAAAATTTTCTATTTTTTCAATAATTGCTGGTGGTATAGTGATAATATGACAGCCCAATTGTTTCGCTTGTAGATAGTTATAAGGTTCTCTAACGCTTGCCCAAAGTATTTCCACATTTTTAAATTTTTTTGCCAAGGCTATGCTCTTTTTAAATTCTGGCACTGGATCTTTCCCAGTGTCTCCTGCTCTGCCTGCAAATATTGAGATTATAACTTTAGTCTTTTTATTAATTAATTTTAAAATTTTTTCTGTCTGTTTGGCGCTATATATAGCAGTTATATTAAGTTTAATATTTAAATTATTAAGTTCTTTAACAATCTTACCCATAAAAATACCCTTGGAATTAGCAACCGGTACTTTCACGTAAACATTTTTTCCCCAAGCATTAATCTGGAGGGCCTGTTGTTTCATTTCTTTATAGTTATCTGCAAACACCTCTAATGAAACAGGTTTGTTAACACAAATTTTTAATATTTTTTTTGAATAAGACTTATAATTTTTTGCTCCTGCTTTTCTCATTAAGCTAGGATTAGTCGTAAAACCTCTAACAATTTTTTTCTTATTAAATTTTTTAATTTGATCTAGTTCTGCAATGTCACAAAATATTTTTGTTTTCATTAAATTTAAAGATTTTTAGTTATATCTTCAGTCATCTTTTTTGCATCAGCAAATAGCATCAGAGTGTTCTCTTTATAAAATAGATCATTATCAATACCAGCATACCCTGCTGATAAACTTCTTTTTACAAATAATACTGATTTACATTTCTCAACATCGAGCACTGGCATTCCATAAATTGGACTTTGGAGGTCTGTTTTTGCCGCAGGATTTGTCACATCATTTGCACCAATCACAAATGCAACATCTGCATTAGCAAAGTCATTATTAATTTCTTCAAGTTCAAAAACCTCATCATAGGGTACGTTTGCTTCAGCTAACAATACGTTCATATGCCCTGGCATTCGTCCTGCAACTGGATGAATTGCATAAGTAACTTTAATATCATTCTTTTTTAACGTATCCACCATTTCTCTTAAAGCATGTTGTGCTTGGGCTACTGCCATTCCATAACCTGGCACAATTATCACTGACGATGCATTTTTCATTAAGAATGCCGCGTCTTCTGCGTTACCACTTTTAACTGGTCTTTGTTCTTTATTTCCAGTTGATGCAGATTGTTCTGTTGCACCAAATCCTCCTAAAATTACATTAAAGAAAGAACGGTTCATACCTTTACACATTATATAAGACAAGATTGCACCTGAAGATCCAACAAGCGCTCCTGTTATAATCAATGCACTATTTTCTAAAGTAAAGCCAATTCCTGCTGCAGCCCAACCAGAATAAGAATTTAACATTGAAATCACCACTGGCATATCTGCTCCACCAATTGGAATAATTAATAAAAACCCTATTAAAAATGAAACTATAACTAATATCCAAAAAAAACTAGAAGACTGCGATGAGCAAAGTAAATAAGTTAAAACTATAATTGAAATTAGCAATAAAGCGTTAAGTAAATGTTGCCCTCTAAAAGTGATTGGAGAACCTGACATTATTCCTTGAAGTTTTAAAAAAGCAATTATAGAACCTGAGAATGTTATTGCACCAACTGCTGCACCAATTGACATTTCAATTAAGCTTGCAAGCTTAATGTATCCAGGTGATCCAAGATTAAAAGCTTCTGGATTTAAAAAAGCTGAGATTGCAACAAATACTGCTGATAACCCAACTAAACTATGGAAGCCCGCTACCAATTCTGGCATGGCCGTCATTGGTATCTTGTAAGCTATGAATGCCCCTATGAGTCCACCTACTAATAAAAAAATTAATACATAGATCAGACCATTAGAAAAACTTCCGACAGATAAAAAAGTAACAGTAATGGCTATCACCATCCCTAAAATTCCAAAAAAATTACCTTGTCTTGAGGTTTCAGGTGATGAAAGCCCTCTTAATGCCAATATAAACAAAACTCCTGAAATTAAATAAAATATTGCTGATAAATTTGCTGACATAATTATTTATCTTTCTTCTTTTTTTTGTACATTTGAAGCATTCTTTGAGTGACTAAAAATCCACCAAATATATTAACAGCTGCAAGTGATATTGCTAAAAATCCTAAAATATTAGAAACGGTAAAGACATTATCTGAACTTCCTGCTAAGCCAGCAATTATAGCACCAACAATAATTACTGACGATATAGCATTAGTAACTGACATTAACGGTGTGTGCAAAGATGGGGTTACACTCCAAACAACATAATATCCAATAAAAATTGATAAAATAAATATGCTTAATCTAAATATAAAAGGGTCTATTTCCATAAATCTATTTAACTAATGTTTTGCTAATTATCTCATCTTCTAAATTAATATTAATTTTTTTATTTTCTTTATCATATAAATTAGATACAAAATTAAATACATTTTTTGAATACAAGTTTGAAGCCGAAACAGGGAGCTTATTGAGAATATTTGTTTCACCCATAATCTTTACTCCATTTTTAACCACAATTTTATCGACTTCGGTAAATTCTGCATTTCCACCCTGAACTGCAGCTAAGTCATAAATAACAGAGCCTGATTGCATATTATCGATCATAGAACCTTTTATAATTAATGGAGCTTTTTTTCCTGGAATTAAAGCAGTGCATATTACAATATCAATTTTCTTTAAAGTTTCAGCTAAAAGATCCTCTTGTTTTTTCTTGAATTCTTCAGATGCTTCTTTTGCATAGCCACTTTCTGTTTCAAGATTTTCAGATCCTTCAACAGTTAAAAATTTTCCACCTAAGCTTTCAACTTGTTCTTTTGAAGTCATTCTTACATCTGTTGCAAATACGATAGCTCCCATTCTTTTTGCAGTCGCAATTGCTTGAAGTCCAGCCACACCTGCACCAACCACTAATACTTTTGCTGCTGGAATTGTACCAGCTGCCGTCATCATCATTGGTATTGCTTTTTCAAAATTTGCAAATGATTCTATTACTGCCTTATAACCCGCTAAGTTAGCCTGAGATGAAAGTATATCCATTGATTGGGCTCTAGTTATTCGAGGAAGCATTTCTAAAGAAAAAATATTAATATTTTTTTTTGACAAATTTTCTATTTTTTCTTTATTTATGTAAAGATTAAATACCCCAACAAGTATTTGATTTTTCTTTAAATTTGAAAGATTTTCATCAGACAATAAACCTAGTTGAATAATGATATCTGCATTTTTTAAGATTTCAGATTCATTGCTTAAAATCTTAACTCCTAATAATTTGTAATCATTATCTTTAAATCCTAGATGTTCACCATATTTTTCAACTAAAGAAATTTCAAAACCTAGGGCTATGTATTTTTTTGCAATCTCGGGAGTTATTGCAATTCTTTTTTCGATATTTTTATTTTCTAAAATTGAAACGATTCTCATATGAGAATTCTATAGCAAGAATATTGCCATTAAAACTAAAACACCTATAACAGCGACAGTTCCCCACAATACAAATTTTGTAAAATTATTCCAAGTGTTCGTATGGTTTTTGTTATCCATAAAAATTACTTCTGTCTTGCTTTAAATTTAGGATTAGTTTTATTAATTATATAAACTCTACCTCTTCTTCTAACTAGCTTAGAGTTAAGGTCTCTTTTTTTTAGTGATTTTAATGAGCTTTTAATTTTCATAATATTTTTTTATAGCCGGCAATGTCCTACTCTTCCGTGTCTTAAGACAAAGTACCATTGGCGCTGAAGGGCTTGACTTCCGAGTTCGGAATGGGATCGGGTATTACCCCTTCGCAATAATCACCGGCGTGAGTGTTATATATAATTTAAATGATTTGTAAACAAAGAATTAACAGTCTTTTAATTATCTTTAACTATGTTTTTTATGTAATTTTTAAGACTAATTTTACCAAATGTCTTATAAACTTTGTTAGACAAATTCATGCTGGTTAATGCTGAGGCATATCGTTCACCTTTTCGATGTGGAAGTAGTTTAACTGGTGAATTAAACATTTTTGCTACTTGAAGTATCGTATAACTTTTTTTATGAGATATGCTGTAATGTCTACATTTGTTTTTTTTCCAAGCATAATAACATGTGTCAACTGTATCATTAACATGAGTAAATCTTCTTGATTGCGTTCCTGGCTTAACAACCGTCAAAGGTTTTTTATTTTTTAGCTGTTCTTCAAATATACCAATTACAGTAGCCATGCTTCCTTTTTTTATTTGTTTAGGTCCATAGACATTATAAAAATAGATTACTTCTGACTTGAGATTATACCAATGTTTTAAATTTTCTAACATTTCTAAATTTTTTGCTTTTGTAAATGCATATGGTGATAAATTTTTATCTCTACCTTTATTTCCAATACTAGCAGATGTTGCTGAATAGATTAGTTTAATTTTATTTGAAAGACAGAAATTAAATACCTCATGTGATCCTATAGTATTAGAATCGATACATTCATTCATTTTAGAAAAGCTTTGATATATTCTTGCAAATTCACCAAAATGAAAAATTGCATTAATTTTTTTTTTATATGGGGTCAAAATTTTTAAAATATTTTTGGTATGGGAGTTAATATATTTAACTTTTTTATTTTCTAAATGATTTTTTTTACTTCCAGAAGAATAATTATCAATGCTGATTAGATCAAATTTTGTCTTTTTTATTAACAACTCAATTAAATTTGAACCTATAAATCCTGCCCCACCTGTTACGACTATGATATTTTTCATGTTTTAAGTTTTTCTATAATTTGTATTCAAAAAAGACTTATAGGTTTCAAGAATTTGATTTTTTAAGTCAATTTTTGACTGCCAACCATATTTTTTAGCAAGAGAAATATCGAGCACTTTTCTAAGTGTGCCATTGGGTTTGGAATGATCATACTTAATATTTACTTTTTTATTAGGAATTATTATTTCTAATATTATTTTTGCATATTCTTTTATTGAATAATCTTTTCCACTACCAATATTTATTATTGAATGGTTTGTTTTTTTATTCATAAAATAAATGCAAGCTTTAGCTAATTCTTCAACATATAGAATTTCTCTTTTAGCTTTTCCATTTCCCCATAGTGTCAAAATTTTTTTATTTTTAATTTTTAATGCATGTATTTTTTTGATTAAAGATGGGATAAAATGAGAATTTAAAGTATGATAATTATCATTTGGACCAAATATATTTGTAGGCATTAAACACTTATAATTTGTTCTATATTGCTCATTGTAACTTTCGCACATTTTAATGCCTGCAATTTTTGCAACTGCATAAGCATCATTTGTCTCTTCAAGTTTACCATTTAATAGATACTCTTCTTTGATAGGTTGCTTGCTTTTTTTTGGATATATGCAGCTTGAGCCTAAAAAAATTAAGTTTTTTATTTTACATAAAAAAGCAGAGTGAATTAAGTTAGTTTGTATCATTAAATTTTCATATATAAACTGACCCTTATACTTTTTATTGGAGTATATGCCTCCAACCATAGCCGCTGCTATAAAAATAAAATTAGGCTTTTTTTTTTTTAAAAATCTTAAAACTTCTATTTGGTTTGTTAAATCTAATCTTTTCCTGTCTGCTATTATTATTTTTTTAAAACCTTTTTTTTTCAATTCTTGTAGAATTGCTGAACCAACCAAACCTCTATGTCCAGCAACATAAATCTTTGATTTAAGATTCATTATCATTTATAATTTTTTAATTCAGAGCTAATCATGTCTTTCACTAGTTCTTGAATATTTGTTTTTGCTTTCCAATTTAATTCTTTTTTTGCTTTTTTTGAATTTCCCAGTAAGGTATCTACTTCCAAAGGTCGGTAATATTCTTTATCACATGCAACGATGCATTTTCCATCTTTAGTATAGCATTTAGAATCTATTCCTTTACCCTTCCAGTAAAATTTAATATTAAGTTCATTTAAAACAAGGTTAACAAATTGTTTAACAGAAAATTGTTTTCCTGTAGCAATTACATAATCATTTGGAGATTTCTTTTGAAGCATCTTCCACATCGCTTCCACATAATCTTTGGCATGTCCCCAATCACGTTTTGCATCTATATTTCCTAAATATAACCTGTCATGAAGTCCATTTTTAATTTTACATAAAGCAATTACAATTTTTCTTGTAACAAAGGTTTCTCCTCTTCTCGGGCTTTCGTGGTTAAATAATATTCCGTTACAAGCAAAAATATTATATGCCTCTCTATAATTTATAGTTATCCAGTGTGCATAGACTTTTGCAACACCGTAAGGACTCCTGGGGTAGAATGGAGTGTTTTCATCTTGAGGAACTTCCTGAACTTTTCCAAACATTTCAGATGTTCCAGCTTGATAAAACTTAGTTAATTTTTCATATCCATGAAATTTTATTGCTTCAAGAATTCTTAGGGCACCAATTGCGTCTGCATTAGCAGTATATTCGGGAACTTCAAAAGAAACTGAAACATGTGATTGAGCTGCCAAGTTATATATTTCATTTGGTTTAATTTTTTTTATTATAGATGATACAGATATGGCGTCCGTAACATCTCCATAATGTAGAAAAAAATTTCTTTTTCTATCAAAGGGTTCTTGGTAAATATGGTCTATTCGACCTGTATTAAATGACGAAGATCTTCTTTTAACACCATGGACTAAGTAACCTTTTTTAATTAAAAATTCAGATAAATATGAACCATCCTGACCAGTAACTCCAAAGATAAGTGCAATTTTTTTTTTCATTGATTTATTTATATATTTTTTTTTCTATAGATATAGTCAAAAGATTTTCTTAGTGGCATTTTAATTTTAAAAACTCTATAAAATCCATTTATTGATAAAAGATTGTGTATTTCTGAAAATTTATAGTTTTTTTTTATCATATTGTCATAGTGATGCTCAAAATATACAAAATTTACTAGTTGAATATTTTCCTCAAGCCCCTTTAAAACTTCATACTCATAACCCTCTGTATCAATCTTTAATATATCAATATTAATTATATTTTTTTTTTCAATAAAATCTGAGAGTTTAATTTGAGGAACATAATTTTTTTTAATAATAAATTCTTTTTTAAAAAAAAATGACATTATTTTATTTTTTCTTTTAAAATAAGATGAGGTTTGATCAATTAAGTTAAATGTTGATGAGTTACTATCTGGCAATTCATTAAATATTTTTTTTTCATTTGAATCTCCTACTGCCTCATTGAATATCTCAATATTAGTATCTTTATATCTATCTTTTAATTTTTTTATATTTTTCATAAGACTTTGGTAGGTAGCTGCACTTGCCTCAAAAGAGTATGTATTTTTAATTTTAAAGTTTTTAAGAAAGTTAGATACGGTTTCTCCTTTATGTGCCCCTACATCTATTAAAACTTTGTATTCAGTGGTTATATTTTTCTTAAAAAAATTTATTATTTTTTTCTGATAAAAAAAATCTATTATCTTAATAATTATGTTAAATAAATTGCTCATTTTGTATGTCTATAATAAATATAACTATTATTTAAAAATTTAACTTTAATTTTAGTGTTTTTGCATATGCTAGACTTATCTTCTATGAGACATTTGTGAAGTTGCTTAATACTATTATAAATTTTTAAATTTTGTTGGTCATCTGAATAAAAGGCATTATTAAGAATGCTGTAATTGTATATATGGTGCTCTTTATTTATTCTTGAAATATTTCTACCAACAAAGATAATTATTGTTAAAAGTATTATCAAAAATATTTTTTTCTTCATTAATTTTGGGCTAATAGAATATTTGTTTAAAAATATTGAAAATGGAATAAAAAATAGCAACGCTATTAGATGATAACCGCCATATCTTAAAGCAGGAAGTACATAAAACCATTGTAGTGTTAAAAAAATAAAAATTGAATATATTAGCCAAAACTGTGGTTTTTCATTTATATGAGTCTTTTTTGAAAAAAAAATAAACCACATTACTAAACTTAAAAAAACTAAACCTAATAAAAAATCAGAGACTTTGTTAAAAAAATACATATTAACCCAATTAGAAACCCAGTTAAAATTACTAATATAAACTTCTGGATTTTCTACTCGAAAATTTGGATTAGCTCCTGCTTTTGCCCATTGTTGATACCAATTATTCATTGCTTCAACTTCATTTAAAGGTATTGACCAACTAAAACTTTCAAAACAAGTAAATTTTACCGGATACAACAAGCATCCACTATTAAAAAAATTAACAGTAAGTAATGATAAAATCATACCTAAGCATACATAGCTTACGGATTTTTGAAAAAAAAAAATTAATGATATATTTTTTTTCTTAAAGTACCAAATTACTGGTATAAACAAAAGAGAATATAAAATATAAAATGTTTTCAAAGAAATAATTAATGTTATTAAAATAACAGGCCTTAAAAAAAAACTCTGATCAACATTTCTTTTTTGATTTATTAAGTGTAATAATTCAATAGTTAAAATAAAAATTAGTATCATTGCTGATCTATCGGTGCCATGCTCACCCAATCGGTAGAAAAAAATATTTATAAAAATCAGAGAAAATAAAGACAAATAAAGTAAATATGTTGTTTTTGTCTGATCTAGATATGATGATATTCTTTTGTATAATATAATATTAGCAAACCCCATAAAAAAGACAGGCGAAAGATTGAATAAATAAAAGTTAGAAAATGGTAAATTAAACAAAGTAGTTAAGTAGAAGATAGAAGAATGAGTCCTAAATCCATGATTGAAATTACCTAAGCCAATCATATTTGAATATTCTGTTAATAAATGTATGTATGGAAAATGATAATATGAAAAATCATCATGATTTTTTGCTGTTAAAATAAATAAAATTAGAATTGTAAAAACAATTAACAATAAATTAATATTTTTTCTAATTAAATCTTTTTTTATACTAACTAAAAAATTGATCAGGCCCACTGATAGTATTACTACGTTTATTGATTCAGTGTGTGGTAGAAAAAAATTGATTAAGTAAGAAAGTAGCGTTAGAGAAAAAATACCATAAATTCCAATGAATCCAATATTATTGGTATTCTTTAGAAAAAAATTATTAAATAAAATTCCATAACCAATTATAGAGAATGTAATGAGCCAATAATAAGTTAATAAGATAAAAATTGTAGGCATAAAAATGAGTGTTAAGTTTTATTATTTAACAAGTAGACTAAGACTTTTGTTAAATAGAAATCATAGCCTTTATTATATGGGATTTTATACTTGATATAAAGATCATTAATAAAATAATGAGCGTAAAGTCTCTTTATCCACCATTTGTGAGATAAAAATTTAATTTGGGACATAACTCCATTATTTGTTTTTCTATAAAATGATAAATTTTCATTTATTATTTTATGATTATTTAGAATTTTTTGTGCAAAAAAATTTATCCTAAAGTCAACTTCAAGGACAGGATAATCTTGAAATAAATTAGATTTTAAACAGTGCTCAAAAAAAGTTCTTCTAAGGCTAATACCACTCGTTGGTACAGTTGTGGGCCAAATTTTATCATTAAGTTTTTTTCTGAGTTTTAAGACTTTAGGGCCACTTTTTGTTAATACAAAAGGTGCATCGAATATCACATCTACATTTGGGTTGTTATTAAGAATATTCTTAATTTTAGAAACTTTATTAGCCAGAATATAATCATCACTATCCAATAATAAAATAATTTCTCCATTAGAAATATTAAAAGCTTCAACTAAGCTATCAATTTGATTTTTTGGTCCATATATACTATTTCTGCTTCTTGTTTTTATTATCAGTTTACTGGAATATTTTTGAATTATATTTAAAGAATCATCTGTTGATAAATTATCAATTATTATGATTTCTAGATTTTGATAATTTTGTTTTAAACAAGACAAGATGCATTCTTCAAGAAACTTTTCTTTATTAAAATTTGTAATTAGGATGGAGATTTTTTCTTGACTCATTTTTATGAAACACTTTTATTAAATTGTAGGAATTTTTCTATGGCATGCATATTTTTTAAATTTTAATTACTCTTTTTTTTAGAAAAAAAAATAAAAATAGATAGACTGATACATTTAACAATATTCCCGTTATTAGAAATTGTGTAGATAAATAAAATTTAGAAAAAAGTACAAAAATGACCAAGTTATAAAAATTTATCAAATTAGACACTAAACTATTAATATAGACGCTTTTTATTAAATTTTTTTGTAAAAAATAGCCATATATCAAGTGATGTAAGTGTTGTTTATCTGCTGAGTCTATTCTGCTTTTAGAAGTCATTCTTCTCAAAATAGAAAATAAGTTTTCAAATGCAGGATACCATAACAAAAAACAAATGAAATAGGGTGAAACCAATGTGTTTTTTAATGAAAAATCAATAACAAAAAATGATAAAAAAAATCCAATTAAATAGGCTCCTGAATCTCCTAGATAAACTTTTCCAAAAAAATTAAAAATATATAATACGAATAGAGAAATAATTAATAAACTTATGTTGGGATTAATATTTAAGTTAAAATTATTAGAAACATAAATTAAAATAATACAAGTCAAAATATAATAACCCAACACAAGTGTATTGAGGCCGTCTAAAAAATTACTTCCATTAATTAAGATTAAAATACAAAAAACAGTAAATAGAATAGATATAATCTTTATTTCTAAAAAATAATTCAATATATCAACTCTTAAATCAAAAATATTTGAATTTGATAAGATCACAAATAAAAAACTAATAATAAATTGTGACAATATTCTTATTAAAGGGGAGGATATTTTATTAGTATCTGAAAAAATTCCTATTACTAAAAAAAATAATCCAAATAAAGTTACTATGAAAAAATCTTTAAAGAATAAAACTGAACAAATAAGAATAATTATACCTCCACAAAGAGGTGGTAAATTTTTATTATTTTCTTGTAAATTTTTGTGTTTTGAAGAGGATATTTTATCAATAAGTATATTATTCTTATTGAATATATAAATTATTACCGTTGATATAAAAAATGTAATTGCATATATGTAAAAAACTTTATCAATTATAATCATAAAAATCGTTTTTTAAAAGAGTGAATACTAAGAGAAAGTATTAGAATTAATGTTATCAAATAATTTAACTTAAGGTGTTTGTTATATACCTGAAAGGCATCTCTTAATTTTTGTCTCATTGAGTTTGACAATGAATTATCTGTTTTTCTCCAAGAAGATAAAGACTCATTAACACCTAACATGGTGATATTTTTTTTTGATAATTTTAGCCATAACAAATAATCTTCTTGAGTTTTAAGGTTAGAAAATTTTACTTTTTTTAACAAGCCAGAATCGGCCATAACAGTTGAAAGACCAATTTGGCAAGAAAACAAGAGATCTTTAAAAGTTAATTTTTTTGGAACTACAATAGTCTTTAATTTTTTCGAATATTTATTAATAATATGATAATTGCTAAATGAAAAACTAATTCTATTTTTATTCATAAATAATACTTGTTTTTTTAATTTATCTTTATGCCAAATATCATCAGCATCTATAAAAGAAATAAATTTACCCTTAGAATGCTTTATTCCTTTATTTCTGGAAAGTCCTGCACCTAGGTTTGACTGATTAATAATAATTTTAACATTTTTGATTTTTTTAAGCATATTTTTAATAAATACTAAATCAGTTTTATCTACGTCATCATAAATTAAAATAATTTCATAGTTTTTGTACGTTTGCTTTAATATTGAATTTATGGTTTTTTTTAAAAAATGTTTTTTTTTATAATATGGAACAATAATTGATACTAGGCTTTTATTCATATAAATTTTTTTATCAATTTATAATATTTGAAACAATTTGTTTCAAAATTAAATCTTTTCATATTACTTTTTCCATAGCTAATCTTATTGTTGATTTTGGAGCCACCTATATTGTTATTGTAATATACTATAGCTTGTTCTAATTGTTTTTGATTTCCAACTTCAATGAGTTTGCCAGCTTTACCATTTAATAAAATTTCTTTTGGACCTGTTGGGCAATTAGTTGAAATAATAAATTTTTTTAAATATTGAGCTTCTAATAGTACATTGGGTAGACCCTCGTATCTTGATGATAAAATAAATAAGTTGGCCATTTTTATATAAGGATAAGGGTTAGATTTAAACCCAGATAATTTAACTTTATTTTTCAGATTATTATTAATTATAAAATTATTTAATTTCAAATAGTTTGAACCCTTTCCTAATATTAAACACTTAAAATTAATTTTATTTTTTAGATTATTAAGAGCTTTTAAAATTAAAATTTGATCTTTTTGATCTGTCATCCTTCCAATATTGATAATATTTATAGTATTTTTTTTTTTAAAAAAATCAAAAAATATTTTCTTTTGAGATTTAATTTTTACAGTTTTCTCATTAAAGGGATTATATATACAGGTTGATTTAATTTTAAATTCATTGTCTAATTGTTTTTTAAATTCTAAACTATTGACAATAATTGACTTTGGAAATCTAAAAAATATTTTAAATATATGTCTTTTTATAAAGTTAGAAGACCACCCTTTAGGAGCCGTGTTAGAACGTGTTATAATTTTTATATTTAAAATAATGGAAAAAAAAATAGCATAAATATTTGCCTGAAAGGATAAAATTAAAAAATTATTGTTAAGAAAGTAGAATTTTAATAAAAGATAAAAGCATACAATTGTTTTTAAAAACCTACCTTTGGTTGACCAATAGCTATTGTGTGGTGATATAAAATTTATTTTTTTATTAAAAAGTTTTTTTTTATCTTGATTTGCTGTAATCAACGAAACATGTATACCTTTTTCTATTAAGTAATCACTAATCAAGAAAAGATTTTTCTCGACACCACCATCTTCAATTGAGGGAATGAATATTAACAATTTTGACATTTTTAATTTATTTTTTAATATTCTATATATATCTTCTATTTAAAATTAATTATTTTAATTAAGCATCTATAATGATTAAATAATGAATAATTTTTAGACATTTTTTTTGCTCTTAAATTAATAATTTTAATATTTTTTTGATTTGTTTGGTTGAATTCTTCAAATTTTTGTAAAAAACTATTCTCAGAATTACTTTCGAATAAAAAGCCATTTTTTCCTCTATCTAAAATCTCTATTGGTCCATTTGGACAATTGCTTGATATAACTGTGGTATTTGAATAAAAAGCCTCAATTAGTACAAAACCCGGATCTTCCCATAATGAAGATAAAATAAATGCTTCCGCTCTATTTAAATATTTATAAATATTATTTTGATATCCTTCTATGAAAATATTATCACTCATTTGACTATTAGTAATTAAATTTTGTAATTTTTCTTTTTCTTCGCCATCACCTAAAATATATAACTTAATGCTTCTATCTTTATCTATAATTTTTTTAAAACATTTAATTAAAAAAAGAAAATTTTTTTGCCTAGTTAATCTACCTATAGCTACATAATTTTTTTTAATATTGATATTTTTATCATTTTTTTTTTTTTTTTTTTTTTTAATTTGATTGGTTGAAATTATTGGATCTCTTAATAAAAAATTATTTTTGTTTAAATTAAAGCTCTTCATCAATTCTAATGTAGCTTGCGTAGGACATGTAATACAAAAAACTTTTTTTAAAGTTATTTCCCAAACTGTTTTTCTAATTAAATTTAATTTTGGTAATCCTGAAATTCTCAACATGATTAATGTATTAAAGTTATGAATATAATTTAATAAAAGTGGCAATGAAGTTATTAAATGTAAAATTAATATATCTGGTGGGTTTTTTTTTAATATTTTTTTTAATGGATTAAATGCTAATAAAAAAATTTTTATATAAAAAAACCTACTTAATAAAAATCCATTAATTTTTTTTACCTTAAAATTTCTAGATATATTTAAATCAATTACATTTATTTCATTTTTTGTTATTTCTTCTTTATATGAGTCCCATTCACCTATCACATTTATTAAATAAGGTTCGTATTTATCTTTTGAAAATTTTTTAATGCTAATTGCAGAATTTAATACAGCTCTTGATGTTGCTATATCAGATATAAAAGGTGACCAATAATAAATTTTTTTTAACATTATAATTTTTAATCATTAATAATACCTAACTTTTCTAATAGAATAACTCTGCTTTTGAAAACTTATATCATATTATATGTCATAATTATTAATCCTATGTGCTGTATATATCTTTTAGATAAAAATTCATAAAATTTAAATCCTATAAATTTGATAGATCCAACTATTAATAATTTTTTTATCTAAATATAAGTGTTTGTATTGCATTTTCTGTATACTAATAATCCTATTTAATTATACATATTTAAATATTGAAATCCATATTAGGAATTATAAAATCATTGATACACTTTAAGAAATGTCTAAATTAATTGATTGGAAATAATTCATTGTAAAAAATGAAATATAAGATGCTAAAAATCAAACTAAAAATGTTAATATTTCATAACTGAATATTAAATTCTAAACTTAAAATATGAGTAAATTATTATTATCCAACAATAATCATAAAGATTTTTTTTATATACGATTGCTGTACAAAGTTTATCTAATAAGAAGTATCCAAAAATTATTTATGAATTAAAAATAATAAATGAAAAATATTCCTAACTTTAAAAAAATTAATTTTGTTGATAAACTTAGTAATAATATAGATAGAAAAATAGAGGTCGGTTTAAGAATTAATGGAACTCTAAAAAAAACTTTGAAAAATAATCCATTAATTACGATTATAACAGTAGTTAAAAATAAATCTGAAGTAATTGAAGAGACAATACAAAGTATACTAAATCAAAAATATAAAAATATTGAATATATAATTATTGATGGAGAGTCTGATGATGGCACTATTGAAAAAATAATGAAATATGAAAAAAAAATTGATTATTTTGTTTCTGAAAAAGATTTAGGCTTATACGATGCAATGAATAAAGGATTATCACTTGCAAAAGGGGATTTAATTGGAATAGTTAATGGTGACGACATTCTTTTACCTGACGCAACTAGTATTTTAATTGATTATTATTATAAATACAAAGATGCAGAATTTTTTTTTGGATCAGTAAAAAAACATTGGGGAACAATTCATGGTTTTTATCCACATAAAATAAAATATTCGTGGTTTTTTTACACAAGTCATTCAACTGGATTTTTTATCAAACGAAATACTGCATACAAAAATGGAGCCTATTCTTTAAATTATAAATATTCATCAGATTTTGATTATTTTTATAGACTTATTGTGCACAATAAAGCGAAGGGCGTTGCAACTAAAAAGGAAGAAGTTTTTGGAATATTTAGACCTGGTGGCCTTTCCCACACACTTAATAAAGAAATTCACTTTTTTGAAAAAATAAAAATTAGAATTGATAATAAACAAAACAAAATATTTTTATTTTTATTTTCAATATTAAAATTTTTGATTAGTCAAAAGGGGAAAGATAGAATTAAATTTGGAAAATTTATGTCTTTTTTATCTAAAAATTTTTTTTTGTAATTATTTTTTTTTTAATACAAAAAAAATTGCAACTGGATAGACATCTTTTAATTTATATTTCACAAAAAAACCAAGAAAAAAATCTAGTAAAAAACAGATAATAAATAAAAAATTATTGAGTAATGGTATTTTTTTTGAAAAATCTGAAATAATTGAGTAACATATAGTCATTGGACCAAATCCTAGGTTATAAATCTTGATATTTTTAAATTCTTTTTTAAATAAATCTTCAAAAAAAGGTTTTGTAAATCTATAATAATCAGATGGAGCACCATGAAATCTGTATAAAAAAGGTGTTGAGCCAATTAATGTACTATTTTTTTTTAAAATCTTATGAACTTGTTTCTTAGCATTTTTGAAATTTAATAGATGTTCTAGAATGTTAAAAAAAATTACAACGTCAAAATAATTTTTATTTAATCGTATATTCTTATTTAAATCAACATTTACAACATCTTTATGCTTAATATGCTTGTCAGCAAATATTACTTTTTTATAATTTTTAATACTATTAGAAAAATTGTTTTTAGAATTTGGCTCAGCGCCAAATTCGATAATCTTACCTTTTAAATTATATTTTTGAAATTCTACATTTTGTAAAATTCTACAAAGACTTTTTCCTTGAAATATACACGACATATAAAAGAAAAATATTTTTATTTTTTTTAAATTCATATTTTTTTTATTTTAAAAAATTTTTTTTAATTTCTAAAATAGTCTTTTTATTAATTTGATTACCTTTAATTGTTATAACTTTTATTCTATTTTTTATAAGTATTTTTTTGATATCATTCATTATCTTGATAAATAAACCAAATATTTCTTTTTTATTTTCTATTTCATATACGAACCCTTTTTTTCTTAATGAGGCTCTTTCAAAGCATAAATCGTTATTTGTATCTAATAATATAACAAAATCAGGTTTTGGTATTAATTTTAGATATTCATTAATTATCTTTTTTAAATTTTTGTAATCTTTTTTTTTTTTATTAATCATAAAAATTTTTT
>Ga0209710_1001271_pt1 | contig 19864 bp, 35 predicted proteins | sample ArcticOcean_MG_C_5_FD_187436 | JGI IMG/M metagenome (GOLD analysis project Ga0209710, IMG submission 187436) | Marine microbial communities from western Arctic Ocean - ArcticOcean_MG_CB4_138 (SPAdes) (version 2) | ecosystem: Environmental > Aquatic > Marine > Oceanic | place: Arctic Ocean...
TCTAAATTTTCGATAATCTTAAAACTTATTAATTGATTGTCTAAAACTTGAGTTGTTATCCACCCAGCTCTACATCCATCTATACCAATTACAGTCGACATTCTTTGTTATACTTTCACTTTGTTAAAAATTATTATGAATCGCATTAATTGCTTTATATATTATTTATAAGTATTAAATATTATGCTAAATAAGAAAATTATATTAGGTGTTACAGGGAGTATATCTGCTTACAAAGCTGCTGAGTTAATTCGTCTTTTAAAGAAACGTGGTGCTGATATTCAAGTTGTTATGACTAAGTCTGCAAAAGAATTTATTAGTCCACTCACTTTACAAGCTTTATCAGGAAATCCTGTGTTAGAAAATATGTGGGAACCTAGCGAAGGAAACGGTATGGAGCATATTAACCAATCAAGAAAATCAGATCTTATTTTAGTGGCCCCAGCTTCAGCTAATTTTATTGCAAAATTAGCACAAGGCTTAGCAGATGATTTGCTTTCTAATATTTGCTTAGCAAGAGATTGTCCTATTCTAATAGCTCCATCAATGAATAAAAATATGTGGGAAAGTTCTGCTACACAAAGAAATATTTTCTTATTAACACAAGATGGGGTAAATATTTCTGGCCCTGAGAATGGAGAGCAAGCATGTGGAGACGAAGGAATGGGTCGTCTTGTAAATGAAAAAATGCTATTGCTTGATATTAATAAATCATTAAATTTTCCAATTCTTAAAAATAAAAATATTCTTATTTCTTGCGGTGCTACTTTTGAAAAAATTGATGATGCTCGAGCTATTACAAATCTAAGCTCTGGGAAAATGGGATTGAGGATTGCGGATGAAGCCTATGCTTTAGGGGCTAATGTAACGATAATTTATGGACGAACTGAAAAACTTCCTCCATCAGGTATAAATTGTATATATGCACCGAACCATTCATTAATGAGTAAATATGTGAAAGAAAATGCAAAGAATAATGATATTTTTATTAGTGTGGCTGCAATTTCTGACTATATTCCAAAAACTATTTCTGGGAAATTAAAAAAAGGTAATAATAGATTGTCATTAGAGCTTGAACAAAGCTCCGATATACTTTTAGAAACAGCTTCTGAATTTAATAATCTTTTCTGTGTTGGATTTTCAGCTGAAAGTGAAAATATCATCAAGAATGCACAAGCCAAACTTAAAAATAAGCACTTAGATATGATAGTAGCTAACTTCATAAATGATTCTATGGGGCAGAATTCAGCTGAAATTTATATAATTGATAAAAATGAAGTAATTCATATTCCTAAAAAAAGTAAAGAAGAGTTAGCTTCAAACATTTTGCAGCATATCTATAAATTAGAAAACAAGAGAGGTAGCACTCATGAGCATATCAATTGACTATAAAGTTCTTAATTCCTTAGTTGAAGACCACTTACCCAGTTACGCATCTAAAGGTTCAGCAGGATTGGATCTTAGGGCTTGCATAGAACATATCCAAACACTAAATCCAGGTGAAACCTTCTTGATTCCAACTGGCATATCCATCTACATTAAAAATCCTAATTATGCAGCAGTGATTTTACCGCGTTCCGGCTTGGGTCATAAGCATGGAATAGTGCTTGGAAATCTAGTAGGTTTAATTGATTCTGATTACCAGGGTGAGTTATTAGTCTCTTGCTGGAATCGAAGCGAAAATGCTTTTCTAATAAACCCTTTAGAAAGAATCGCTCAATTAGTAATTTTGCCTGTGATGCAAGCAAAATTTAACAAAGTTGAGCAATTTTCAGAAACTGAACGAGGTGAAGGTGGCTTTGGCAGCACTGGCAAAGCTTAAAAAAGACTTGTAAAGACAGGGGTTTATATGGTCTAATAGTCGTCTTTTTTAAGAATCTGTCTAAGGAATATGTCATGGCACGAGTATGTGAAGTAACTGGGAAAAAGACTGTAACGGGAAACAACGTATCCCATGCAAATAATAGAACAAGACGTCGTTTTCTTCCAAATCTACAGAATCGTAAGATTTGGGTTGAAAGTGAAAATCGTTGGATTTCAATGCGTATATCGGGTGCTGCTCTTAGAACAATAGATAAATTAGGAATTGATGCCGTAATTGCAAAAATGCGAGCAGAAGGGAAAAAGGTTTAAGAAAATGAGAGAGAAAATTAGATTAGACTCATCAGCAGGAACAGGTCATTTCTATACAACGACTAAAAATAAAAGAACGACACCTGATAAGATTGAAATTAAGAAATTTGATCCTACAATAAGAAAGCATGTTCTTTATAAAGAAAATAAAATTAAATAATTTATTTATCTTTATCTGAATTAATAATCTCAACTGTTCTATAAGGATAAGGTATTTCAATATCTTGTTTCTGAAATTCATTCCATATTTCACGATAAATATCAGACTTTAAACCCCACGAACCTTCTTCAGGATCGACAATATAAAAAGATAGCATTAAGTCGATACCGCTATCTGCAAATTTCATTAAAAATACTGACGGCGCTGGATCATTTAAAACCCGTGACTCATTTTTTGCAGAATTCAATAAAATTTCAAATGCCTTATCTACAGAAGATTTATAGCTAATCTGAACATCGATTGATATTCTAGATTTTCTATCCGTTAGTGTATGGTTGATAATATTTTCAGATATTAATGTCTCATTTGGAATAATTACCTCAATACCATCAAGTTTGCGCAAAACAGTATATCTTGACCTTATAAGAGTAACTACGCCGTAATGTTCACCTACCATCAAAATATCACCAATATGGATTGATTTATCAAGCAAAATAATAAAACCACAAACATAATTACTAGCAATTTTTTGCATACCAAATGCTAAACCAACACCAAAAGCACCACCAAATACAGATAAAAACGTTAAATCTAGCCCGATTGATGACAAAGCAACTACAACTGCAACTACATAAAGTGTTATTTTAAACACTTTATTTAGCATTACTCTTGCATTCATATCTAATTGGTCTACCTTCATCAATCTATTTTCAATAAATTGACCCAAGGTTACTGCAAAAAGCACAGCCAAGGCAGATCCAAATAGAATTTGAAATACTAAAAATAATGAAAAATTATTATCTCCAAAGCTAAATTGAACTTGGTCAAGGGTTTCTCTGATTGGCGAGAGAAGTCCAAATAAATATAATGCGACTATCACCCATACTAATGAAGCAATCGTATTCTCCAAAGCGCGAATCCATGGTCTAGGTTTTGTAAGATATCTAATAAAATAAACACCTAAACGAATTACAATAAGAGCATTTACAAGGCTAATAGCGATATGCAAAAATGGAGTTGTTTGGAAAGTATCTAAATATATCTTTGAGAAGAAAAGAACAATTAAAATAATAATAGGTGAAATTATTCTAACTAAACCATCAACTGCTATTTTCCAATTATTAACAGCTGAGCCAACAACATAATTTTTAATAATTTGATTGGAAAAAAAAGATAGAGTTAAAGCAACAAGAATCGCACATAGCTGCCATAAAGTAGGCATAGATAATAAAAAATCTAAACTAAAATTATTTTTAATAAATTCAAACTTATTCATAATTTTCTATAATAAAACTACAGTAGCTAATCCTAAAAATATAAAGAAACCACCACTATCCGTCATTGCGGTTATCAGCACACTGGATCCTACTGCTGGATCTTTCCCTAAACGATTTAATACTAAAGGTATCATAACACCCATTATTGCTGATAAAATTAAATTCAATATCATTGCAGCAGTCATTACGTATCCTAATTGTATATTGCCATAAAGTAAGTATGCAAACACACCTAGGACACTCCCCCATAGAATTCCATTCACCAATGCCACACCAATTTCTTTAAACATAAGTAAACGAAGGTTACTAAATGTGACCTGACTTAAGGCGAGCGCCCTTACAATCATAGTTGTAGTCTGATTTCCAGAATTTCCTCCAATACCAGCAATTATTGGCATTAGGGCTGCAAGCGCAACAACTTTTTCAATTGAACCCTCAAAAATACCAATTACTCTTGATGCTACAAGAGCTGTAACTAAATTAATAGCTAACCATGCCCAACGATTTTGAACTGATTTCCATATTGTGGAAAACATATCTTCTTCTCTTAATCCCACCATTGATAATTTTTCGGTTTCTGTCTCATCACGAATATAATCCATTACTGCATCAACAGTTAGTCTTCCAAGTAATTTACCTGCTTCATCAACAACTGGAGCTGTCACAAGATCATAGCGCTCAAAAGCATTTGATGCCTCATGTGCAGTATCTTCTGGCTTAAAAAGAACTGTATCTGTTGCCATTACATCTTTTACTCTCACGTGAGAATCGTTCACCACAATTCTTTCCAGAGGAAGAACGCCAAGAATTGATCCAAAACGATTCACTACGAATAATTTATCAGTATGATCGGGTAATTTTTTTATTTTTCTAAGGTAATTAAGGACAACTTCAAGAGAAATATCATCACGAATTGTTGTAATATCAAAATCCATTAATGCTCCAACTGATTCATCTGGATGAGATAACGCAGATTCTAATCTTTCTCGATTTTGAACATCTAAACTTTCAAGTAAATCATTTAAAACGTCGTCAGGAAGATCGCTTGCTATATCTGCTATTTCATCAGTATCTAACTGTTCTGCTGCGGCCAATAGTTCAGTATTATCCATATCAGCAATAAGTGTTTGCCTAACAACATCAGAAACCTCAACAAGAATATCGCCATCATTTTCTGATTTCACTAGCTCCCATATTGTCAATCTCCTTTCTAAAGGGAGAGCTTCAAGAATGTCAGCAACATCAGATGGATGAAGATTATTTAATAAATTTTGAAGTGATTTTAAGTTTTCTTTATTGGTTAAATTCTTAATTAACTTATGCTTTGCTGAATCTTCAACATCAACCATAATTTCTGGTGTATTTTGTTCACCAAGCAGAGCATCGATTTGCTCTAATACATCAGTTAAGAATTCTTTTTTTTCAGTATTTTTTTTCATAATCTTGTTTGGTTAATTTTTAACATTTTGGCATCTATTATATGTATATTTTATAAACATTAATCTAAAATAATAAAAAAGCCAGCAAAGCTGGCTTTTTTATTAAATTAATTTTCTGATTAAATTAAACTTCTTTTTCAGCTTTCTTAGCTTCCTTTTTCTTAGTCGGTTTATCTTTTTTTTCCTCAGCAGTTACCGGCTTAATTTCTTTAGCTTTTGATGTTTTTGCTTCCTCAACCAACTCTGCCTTATCTTCTATTACGCGATCTACAAGCTCAATATAAGCCATTGGTGCATTATCGCCTTTACGGAAACCGCACTTCATTATTCTTGTATACCCGCCATTTCTTTTGCTGTATCTAGGGCCAATTTCACCGAACAATTTCACAACAATCTCTCTATCTCTTAACCGGCTAAATGCAAGACGTTGATTATGCACACTTGAATCTCTTGCAAGAGTAATCAATGGTTCAGCAATTTTTCTCAATTCCTTTGCTTTTGGCAATGTAGTTCTAATAATTTCATGCTTAAGCAATGAAGTTGCCATATTTTTAAACATTGCTTTTCTATGGCTACTTGTTCTATTAAGCTTTCTGTGATGTTTTCCGTGTCGCATTTTATTACTCCATATTCTTTCTAGTTATACTGTTTTTTCTGCATCGGCTTCTGCCCAATTTTCAACAGGCATTCCTAATGACAGGCCTTTTGTATTTAAAATATCTTTAATCTCGTTTAATGATTTTCTTCCAAGATTAGGTGCTTTTAATAAATCGCTTTCATTTCTTTGAATAAGATCACCAATATAATGTATATTCTCTGCCTTTAAGCAATTAGCTGATCTTACAGTCAATTCAAGATCATCTACTGGCCTAAGAAGTATCGGATCTATTACTGGCGCTTGCTTAACTTCTACTTCAGTTAATTCGCTTTCCAAATTGGCAAATACAGACAATTGACCCATAAGAATTCTTGCTGCATCTCGAATTGCTTGTTCTGCATCAACTACCCCATTTGTTTCTACGTCCATTATTAATTTATCTAAATCCGTTCTTTGTTCAACACGGGCACTTTCAACTACATAACTAACCTTAGTAATGGGGCTAAAAGATGCATCGATCATAATAAAACCAAGCACATTATCACTTTCTGATCCTTTTGTCCTAACAGGTACAGGCTGATACCCTCTACCCATTTCTACTTTAGCTTCAATATTTAATTTTCCACCTTTATTCAAATGAGCAATTACATGATCTGGGTTTACAATCTCAACATCATGGCCAACCTCAAAATCTCCAGCAGTAACAGGGCCTTCTTCACTCTTATTTAACGTTATTGTAGCTTCAGTAGTATCATGCATTTTTAATGCTATCTTTTTAATATTAAGAAGGACATCTACAACATCTTCTTGAACACCATCTAGTGTTGAGTATTCATGAACAACCCCATCTATTTTAACTTGAGTAATTGCGAATCCTGGAATTGATGAAAGCAAAACTCTTCTAATAGAATTTCCTAATGTAAACCCAAATCCTCTCTCCATCGGTTCAAGAACAACCTTTGCTCTTTGTGGGCTAACTATATCTACATCAACAATTCTGGGTTTTAAATATTCTGTTGGGTTCATTTCCATGAGTGGTGTCCTTTTTTGTTTTACTTAACTAATTATTTAGAATAAAGCTCAACAACTAATGATTCGTTAATTGTTGCGGGTAGATCATCACGTTCAGGTTTATTTTTAAAAATTCCTTTAAAAGCTTTTGTATCCACTTCTAACCATTCTGGAAAACCTCTTTCTTCAGCAGCTTCAAGTGCAGCTTTAATTCTTAATTGGTCTTTTGAGTGACCATCAACAGAAACCTCATCTCCAGGTTTAACTTGGTAGGATGGTATATTAACTCGCTTACCATTCACAAGAATGCTATTGTGCTTTACAATTTGACGAGCCTCAGTTCTTGATGCCCCCATTCCCATTTTATAAGTTATATTGTCTAATCTACACTCAAGCAATTGAAGAAGGTTCTCACCGGTTATGCCTTTTCTTCTATCTGCTTCAGCATAATATCCGCGGAACTGCTTTTCTAATATTCCATATATTCTTCTTAATTTTTGTTTTTCTCTTAGCTGAACGCCATAATCAGATAGGCGAGATGCCCTTCTTTGACCGTGTTGTCCAGGTGGGTAATTTCTTTTATCTATTGCGCATTTGTCAGTGAAACATTTTTCACCCTTAAGAAAAAGTTTTTCACCTTCTCTTCGACATTGACGACATTTTGGGTCAAGATTTCTAGCCAATTCTATTCTCCTATTAGTTTTTTCTGACTAAACAAAATTAAATTCTTCTCTTCTTTGGTGGTCTGCATCCGTTATGAGGTACCGGTGTAACATCTTGGATACTAGTAATTTTTAAACCTACTGCATTTAGAGCTCTTACAGAAGATTCTCTACCAGGACCTGGTCCTTTAATTCTAACTTCAATATTCTTTACACCAAATTCTTGCGCCGCTTTACCAGCTGCCTCTGCTGCGACCTGAGCGGCAAAAGGTGTACTTTTTCTTGACCCCTTAAATCCAGCTCCGCCAGAAGTTGCCCATGATAGCGCATTTCCTTGACGATCGGTAATAGTAATAATAGTGTTATTAAATGAAGCATGGACATGTGCTATGCCTTCTACAACATTCTTTTTAACTTTCTTTTTTACTCTAATATTGTCTTTTGCCATTCTATTTTTACCCTTTATTATTTCCTAATTGCTCGGATAGGACCTTTTCTTGTTCTTGCATTATTTTTTGTATTTTGCCCTCTAACCGGCAAACCTCTACGATGCCTTACGCCCCTATAACAACCAAGATCCATTAAGCGCTTAATGTTCATTGAAACTTCTCGTCGAAGGTCACCCTCAACAGTAAAATTATCTAATTGGCTCCTAAGCTTTTCAACATCAGACTCATTTAAATCCTTAAGTTTTGTTGTTGCTTCGATTCCAGCAGCAACACATATTTTTTTCGACGTTTCTCTACCAACACCATAGATAGACGTTAACGCTATCACGGTATGCTTATTATCTGGTACATTTACTCCTGCAATACGGGCCATACACATTACTCCAATAAAAATGGCATTATTTCAATAAAGCCTTAAATTATAACTATTTTTTACGCTCTTAACAATATAAATTAATGACAAGCGCCTTGTCTTTGCTTATGACGTGGATCTTTGCAAATAACTCTAACCACGCCTTTTCTTCGAATTACTTTGCAATTTCTACACAATGCTTTTACTGATGCTCTAACTCTCATGATATTTCCTTAATTTCATATAGATAAGTTTATTTCTCTCTAAATGTTATTCTTCCTTTTGATAAGTCGTAAGGTGAAATTTCAACAGTTACTTTATCTCCAGGCAGGATTCTAATATAATTCATTCTCATCTTCCCTGAAATATAACCTAACACCTCATGTCCATTTTCTAATTTTACTTTAAAAGTTGCATTTGGAAGATTTTCTAAAACCTCTCCTTCCATTTCAAGTACATCTTCTTTTCCCATAATCTACAGTCCCCCTCTTCCAGATTCTGACTTAAAGTTTGCCTTTTTTAACAAGCCATCATACTGATAAGACATCATTCTAGACTGCACTTGCGTCATGAAATCCATCGTCACAATTACAATAATGAGAAGAGAAGTTCCACCAAAATAGAATGGTGTATTAAATTTAAGAATAAGAAACTCAGGAACTAAACATACTCCAGCAATATATATTGCACCTACAAGTGTTAGTCGCCCCACAATTGTATCTATATAACGTGCTGTTTGTTCTCCTGGCCTTATTCCTGGGACAAAGGCACCACTTTTCTTTAGGTTATCTGCTGTTTCAGTCGGGTTAAATGTAATCGCGGTATAAAAATATGCAAAAAAGATAATTGCTGTTGCAAATAATAATATATAGATAGGTTGTCCTGGTGAAATTGCTGCACTTAGATCTTTCAACCAATACATACTTTGATTTGAACCAAACCACCCAGCTATTGTTGCAGGAAAAAGAATGACACTAGAAGCAAAAATTGCAGGAATCACACCTGCCTGATTTATTTTAAGTGGCAAATGCGAAGACTGACCCCCAAACATTTTATTTCCTACTTGTCTCTTGGCATAATTGATTGTAATTCTTCTCTGCCCTCTTTCTACATAAACAACTAATGCTGTCACAAGAACAACAGCTACTATAAGGAAGAATACTAAGGGGATAGAAAAGGCCCCCGTTCTTGTTAATTCAAGTGTGCTACCCAAAGCACTTGGCAATCCTGCAACAATACCTGCCATAATAATCATAGAAATACCATTTCCAATGCCACGCTCAGTTATTTGCTCCCCTAACCAAACTAAAAACATTGTGCCACTAACTAATGTAACAATAGCTGTCAATCTAAATAGTAACCCGGGGTCTAATACAAGTCCCGGTTGAGCCTCTAATGCAACACTTATTCCTAAAGCTTGAAAAGCTGCTAATACGACTGTAGCCTGTCTTGTATATGACGTTATAACTCTTTGACCTGCCTGGCCTTCTTTTTTAAGATCTTTTAATCTTGTGTTCATTGAGGTTAAAAGCGTCATAATAATTGACGCTGAAATATAAGGCATTATTCCAAGAGCAAACACAGTAAATCGGCTTAGTGCACCCCCTGAAAACATATTAAACATTCCAAGAATTCCACCACTTTGTGAATCGAAAAGTTTTCTTAATTCTATTGGATCAATTCCAGGAACAGGAATATGAGCACCCAAACGAAAAATAATTAATGCGCCAAGAAGAAAAAGTAAGCGACTTTTTAACTCACTCATTTGACCCAATCCACCAAGAGAATTATTCTGAGCCAAAAAATTAATCCTTTTTCACTTCTGGTTCAGCTGCTGCTTTTTTCACTTCTGGCTTAGCTGCTGCTTTTTTTGGTATTTTTTTTACTGCTGCTGCTTTTTTTGCTGCCGTTTTCGCTGCTGCTGCTTTTTTTGCTGCTTCAACAACAGTCTCCTTTACTTCCACAACCTTTCCACCTGCAGATTCAATAGCTTTCTTCGCGCCTTCAGTAATGGAGATGCCCTGAATAGTAAATTTCTTTTTTACTTCCCCAGATAAATAAATTTTAGCAGTAAGGGTTATTTCGGATATCAAATTCGCTGCTTTCAAGCTGGATATGTCAACAATATCTGAATCTAATTTACATAATTCACTAGTTCTTATTTTTGCATTATACTTTTTAGTTAAAGATCGAAATCCTCTTTTTGGTAATCTTCTTTGAATTGGCATTTGTCCGCCTTCAAAGCCTACCTTATGAAATCCGCCTGTTCTAGATTTTTGCCCTTTAATTCCTCTTCCAGCTGTTTTTCCAAAACCAGAACCGTTTCCTCGCCCTACTCGACGAGCCGCTTTTGTTGAACCAATTGCTGGTTTAATTGTATTTAATTTCATTTTATTAACTCTCTACTTTAAGCATAAAATTTACTGCATTAATCATCCCACGTACTTCAGGGGTATCTTGGAGCTCAACTGTATGATGCATTTTCTTTAATCCTAATCCAACAACAGTACCCTTTTGAGATGCTGTTCTTCCAATTAGACTTTTAATTAATGTAACTTTAATCATTTCTTTAGCCATAAAATTAACCTCTTATCTCTTCAACTGTTTTACCTCTTTTAGCCGCAATTGATGCAGGGCTGTTCGTCGAAGCTAGTCCATTAAGTGTTGCTCTAACAACATTGTATGCATTGGCTGAACCTATGCATTTTGCAGTTACGTCTGTTATTCCCATTACTTCAAATATAGCTCTCATCGCGCCGCCAGCGATAATGCCTGTTCCTTCAGAAGCAGGCTGAATTAATACTTTGGCTGCACCGTGTCTACCAATAACCGAATGATGCAAGGTTCCATTATTAAGATCAACTTTTACCATACCTCTTTTAGCTTCTTCCATTGCTTTTTGAACGGCTAAAGGAACTTCGCGTGCCTTCCCTTTACCCATACCAACAGCACCATCACCATCACCTACTACTGCAAGCGCTGCAAAACTCATGATTCGGCCACCTTTAACAACTTTAGTCACTCTATTGACGTTAATCATTTTTTCTCTTAAGCCGTCAGTTTGGTTTTGATCTTGATTTCTATTATCTTGTGCCATCTTGATTCCTAAATTTGTTAGAAAGTTAAGCCATTTTCTCTAGCAGCATCTGCTAAAGCTTTAATTCGGCCGTGATATTTAAATCCAGAGCGGTCAAAAGCAACTACTTTAATTCCAGCTTTGACAGCCTTCTCAGCAATTCTTTTTCCAATTTCCACTGCTGCCTCTTTATTGCTAGTATTTTTTAATTTCTTTTTAACATCTGCCTCTAGTGTGGATGCAGCTGCAAGTACTTTATTATTTTTTCCATCTATGATTTGAGCATATATATTCGTATTTGAACGGTGAACCGTTAAACGAGTTATATTTAATTCGGCAATTTTAGCCCTTGTTTTTCGTGCTCTTCTTAGTCTTATATTTTCATTGTTCATGATTCAACCTTTAAGTTTTTTTAGCTTCTTTAATTGCTACATACTCATCAGAATAACGAACACCTTTTCCTTTGTATGGCTCTGGTGGTCGGTAAGCTCTAATTTCTGCTGCAACTTGGCCTATCATTTGCTTGCTTGAGCTTTTCAGTATTATTTCTGTTGGGCTTGGTGTTTGAGCAGTAACGCCTTCAGGTAATATATGATGTACAGGATGCGAAAAACCTAGCTCAAGATTAACCTTATTACCCTGAACAGCTGCTTTATATCCAACACCTATTAATGTTAACTTTCTTTCAAATCCTGCTGAGACACCAGTTACCATATTTTGCACTAGTGATCTAATTGTTCCTGACATTGCTTTTGAAAACTTTGTTGCTTTCTTAGCTTCAAAGGTAAGGGTAGTATCTTCTTTCTTAATTTCAACATCACCAATTAACTCTTGTCTTAACTGCCCTAATGGGCCTTTAACTGTAATAGCATCAATAGCTATATCAACTTCTACTTTTTCTGGAATACTTACTGGGTTTTTTGCAATTCTTGACATGACTTTCTCCTATGATACGTAGCAAAGAACTTCGCCACCGATACCAGCAGCTCTTGCCTTAATATCAGTCATAACACCCTTGGAAGTTGTAACAATTGCAACTCCAAGCCCATTCATTACTCGAGGAAGACTTTCGCTTCCTTTATATATTCTTAAGCTAGGCTTACTAATTCTTTCAATTGTTTCAATAACAGGTTGTCCTGCATAATATTTTAAATCTATATTAAGTAATGGTTTCCCGTCATTTGCACTAACGCCGAAACTTTCAATATAACCTTCGTCTTTTAGAACATTAGCAATTGATTGCTTAATTTTAGATGCTGGCATTGATACGGAAACCTTATTTCTCATTTGGCCATTTCTAATTCTGGTTATCATATCTGCGATTGGGTCTTGCATGCTCATATTTTTTTCCCCTTTACCAGCTTGCTTTTGTAATACCAGGGACTTCACCGGTAAGCATAAGCTCACGTAATTTTCCTCTGGCAATACCAAATTTACTATAAACGCCTCTTGGGCGACCCGTTAAAGCACATCTATTTCTTAATCTTACCGGGCTTGAATTACGCGGTAGGCTCTGAAGTTGGGCTCTCGCTTCTGCTCGGTCTTCTGAAGAAGCACCAAAATTATTTATGGTCTCATTTAAGGCCAAACGCTTAACTTTAAACTTTTCAACCATTTTCCTTCTTTTTTCTTCACGTTTGATCATACATAATTTAGACATATTATTTATCTCCCTGCTGGTTTTCTACTACTGGGGCTTCCTCAGCTGGCTTTACTTCCTTAGCTGGTTTGGCTTCCTCAGCTGGCTTTACTTCCTCAGCTGGTTTGGCTTTGTTAAATGGAAAACTAAAGGCTGATAAAAGTGCACTCGCTTCATCATCAGTTTTAGCGGTAGTTGTAATTGTGATATTCATACCTCTTAATTTATCTATCTTGTCATATTGAATTTCTGGAAAAATTATTTGTTCTTTAATTCCAAAATTATAATTTCCTCTACCGTCAAATGATTTTAATGACAATCCTCGGAAATCTCTTTCTCTAGGGATAGCAATATTAATTAACCTATCTAGAAATGTGAACATACTAGACTTTCTTAAAGTTACTTTACAACCAACAGGGTAATCATCTCTAACCTTAAAATTTGCTATTGATTTTTTTGCTAAAGTAACAATTGGTTTCTGGCCGGCTATTTTTTCCATATCAGCGACAGCACTATCCATCACTTTTTTGTCAGCTACAGCTTCACCAACACCCATATTTAATGTGATCTTGGTAACTCTTGGAACTTCCATTACTGAAGAATATTTAAACTGTTTTGTGAGTTCTTTTACAACAGTGTCAAAATAAAATTGTTTTAGTCTCGCCATATTTTTTCCTAAACGTCGATTGCTTCTTGATTAGATTTAAAGATTCTAATTTTTTTTCCATCTTTTAATGTTTTAAATGTAACTTTGTCAGCCTTTGAGGTTGTATTATTAAAAATAGCAATGTTAGAAACATCCAAAGGCATTTCTTTACTAATAATTCCGCCTTGTTCGCCTTTTCCAGGGTTTGGCTTTACATTTTTTTTGGCCATATTAAGACCTTCAATAACTACTCGCTTGTCATTAATAAACTCAGATAAAATACCTTGTTTACCTTTATCTTTTCCAGTGTGGATAATTACTTTGTCGCCTTTGCGAATCTTATTCACTTTTAATACTCCTAAATAACTTCTGATGCTAAAGATACAATTTTCATAAACTTCTCTGTTCTTAACTCACGGGTAACAGGTCCAAATATTCTAGTACCGATTGGTTCAAGCTTTGCATTTAAAAGAACAGCGGCATTACTATCAAACTTAACTAATGATCCATCTGAACGACGTACACCTTTTGCAGTTCTAACAACAACAGCATCGTATACTTCACCTTTCTTGACTCGGCCTCTTGGTGCTGCGTCTTTTATACTGACTTTAATAATATCGCCAATAGATGCATAACGTCTTCTTGAGCCACCGAGCACTTTAATGCACATAACTGAACGTGCACCAGTATTGTCGGCAACTTCTAATCTTGACTGCATTTGTATCATAAAATAATCTCCAACTTAATCCGTTTAAATACTTAGCCTACATTTATAAGCTAACACCACGGTCAGTATTGGGGCGCTAGCTAAATTTAAAATACGAGCGCCAAAAAGAAGCCTGCATTATATGTTATTTTTATTAATAATCCTAACTTTGAGCTATTTAGGTTTCTATCCTTGCTTTAGAAACTACTTTAGTCACAACCCAAGACTTACTTTTTGATATAGGTTTATGCTCGGTAATTTGAACCACATCACCCTCATTAATCTCATTTTTCTCATCATGTGCATGAAATTTATTTGATTGATTGATATATTTACCATACAAAGGATGTTTAACCTTTCTTTCAACAAGCACAGTAATTGTTTTATCCATCTTATTACTTGTAACTTTTCCAGTTACTGTTCTCTCAATTTTTTTAGCTACGGCCTTAACAGGGACTTTTTTAGCTACAGTTTTAACAGGAGTTTTTTTAGTTGTTTTAGATTTATCTTCCATTTTTTCTTTATCACCCATAATTATGCTTGTTTTAATTTTTCAGCAAGAATTGTTTTAATCCTAGCTATATCTTTTTGAAACTTTGCAATCTGATCAGTTTTATTAGATTGCTGAGTTGAGATTTGCATTCGAGCTGAAAACTGAGCTTTCCTAACCTCAAGTAGCTCTTTTTCTAGATCATCAGTCGACTTTTTTCTTAAATCAATAGTTTTCATTTTTTCTCCTTATCAACCCACATGTCTAGTAGCAAAAACTGTTAATAATGGCAGTTTTGCTGCAGCTAATCTAAATGCTTCTCTTGCAATCTCTTCAGATACGCCATCCATCTCATACAACATTTTCCCAGGCTGAATTTCGGCTACATAGAATTCAACACTTCCCTTACCTTTACCCATTCTAACTTCAGCAGGTTTTTTTGTGATTGGTTTATCAGGGAAAATTCTAATCCAAACTCGCCCACCTCTTTTGATGTGTCTAGTCATAACTCTTCTGGCAGCTTCTATTTGTCTAGCTGTAATCCTTCCTCTACCAATTGCTTTAAGTCCAAAATCACCAAAACTTACCTTATTACCAGTAGTCGCAAGGCCTCGATTTCTTCCTTTATGTTGTTTTCTAAATTTACTTCTAGCCGGCTGTAACATCGTTATGCCCCATCTTTCTTAGATTCATCATTTACTTCTTTAGGCGTTTCCTCTAAAGCTACTTTTTTCTTTACTGCAACCTTAACTGTTTTCTTTTCTGTCACCCCGTCTACTTTCTTCGAAACAGTTTTAACAGTTTTCTTCGGAGCCCCTTTAGGTTTATCTTCTATTTTTTGCTCTACTTCACTTTCATTAATAGTAACTTTTTTATTGTCTTCAAATATCTCGCCTTTAAATACCCAAACTTTAATCCCAATAATACCGTAGGTTGTTTGAGCTCTAGCAACACCGTAATCTATATCAGCACGAAGTGTATGAAGAGGAACTCTTCCTTCTCTATACCATTCTGATCGAGCAATTTCAATTCCGTTTAATCTTCCAGCACTTTTAATTTTAATTCCCTGTGCTCCCAATCTCATTGCATTTTGCATAGCTCTTTTCATTGCTCTTCTGAACATAACTCTCTTTTCAAGTTGTTGAGCAATGCTCTGTGCAATTAATGTGGCATCTATTTCTGGCTTTCTAACTTCCTCAATGTTTAATTGAACAGGTATTCCCATTAGCTCTTGAAGGCTGGAACGAAGAGTTTCAATATCTTCACCTTTTTTCCCAATTACAATACCTGGGCGAGCACTATAAATTGTAATCTTTGCATTTTTAGCTGGACGTTCAATTATTATTTTACTCACAGCTGCATTGATTAATTTTTTATTTAAGAACTCTCTGACTTTTATATCATTAAGTAATAGTGCAGAAAAGTTCTTTGAATTTGAGAACCATTTAGATGACCAGTTTTTTTTAATTGCTAATCGAAAACCAATTGGATTTACTTTTTGTCCCATAATTATCTCTTTAACTTCCTACAATCACAGTAATGTGACTAGTTGGTTTAATAATTTTCGCTGCACGACCCTTAGATTGCGCACGAATCCTTTTTAAAACTGCACCTTTATTAATATAAATAGTTTTAATTTTAAGCTCATCTATATCGGCACCGTTATTATTCTCTGCATTGGCAATTGCAGACTCAACTACCCTCTTAATAATTTCAGCACCTTTTTTTGGGCTAAAATTAAGAATATCAAGAGCATTGCCTACCTTCTTCCCTCTAATGAGGTCAGCTACTAATCTAGCTTTTTGTGGAGAAATTCTTACTCCATTTAAAATTGCTGAAACTTCATTTGCCATAATTATTCCTTTGTCTTCCTGTCACCAGTGTGACCTTTAAAGGTCCTGGTTAATGCAAACTCACCTAATTTGTGTCCCACCATATTTTCTACGATTAATACTGGAATATGCTGACGTCCATTGTGAATAGCTATTGTTAAACCAATAAAATTGGGGAGTATTGTTGATCGTCTTGACCAGGTTTTAATTGGTTTACGATCTCTGCTCTCAGCTGCAATAAATACTTTTTTTGCAAGATGTGAGTCAACAAATGGTCCTTTTTTAATTGAGCGTGACATATTTTCTACCTTTTATTTGATGGTCTACGACTGAGTCTCATATTATCAGTCCGTTTATTATTTCGTGTACGGTATCCCTTAGTTGGAGTACCCCAAGGACTTACTGGATGACGACCTCCAGAACTTTTTCCTTCACCACCGCCATGTGGGTGATCAACTGGATTCATAACTACACCTCTAACAGTTGGGCGAACACCTCTCCACCTCATAGCTCCAGCTTTACCAATAGATCTTAATGAATGTTCATCGTTACCAACTTCACCAATTGTTGCCCTACAATCTGAATGTACTTTTCTTACCTCTCCCGATCGTAATCTTAATTGCGCATACGCCCCTTCACGAGCAAGAAGTTGTACTGAGGTTCCAGCAGACCTAGCCATTTGAGCTCCCTTGCCTGGCTTTAACTCTATGCAATGTAATGTGCTACCGACTGGAATATTTTTAAGTGGAAGAGTATTGCCAACCTTAAAAGGTGCATCGATACCATTCATTAATTCCTCACCAGCTTTAACGCCTTTTGGTGCAATAATATACTTTCTTTCTCCGTCAGCGTAACAAATTAATGCTAAACGAGCTGAACGGCCTGGATCATATTCTATCCTTTCAACTTTTGCTGGTATACCATCTTTAATTCTCTTAAAATCAACTATTCGAATATGTTGTTTATGTCCGCCACCTTGGTGTCTAACTGTTATTCTGCCATGATGATTACGCCCAGCTTTACTATGCTTTTTCTCTAGCAATGGAGCAAAAGGTTTCCCCTTATACAAATCTGGTGTTACTACCTTCTGAAGCCCACGTCTACCAGGTGAGGTTGGTTTTACTTTTATAATTGCCATCTATTTTTCCCTATTCACCCGTAAAATTAATTTCTTGCCCAGCTTTAATACTCACATAGGCCTTTTTCCAGTCAGCTCTTTTACCCATAGTGTTTCGACTAGCTTTTTTTGTTTTGCCTTTAACGTTTATTAGATTTACAGCTTTAACATCTACTTTAAACATCGTTTCAATTGCTTCTTTTACTTGAACTTTTGTTGCATTTTTTCTTACCTTAAAGATTACCTGATTAAGCTTATCTGCAACCATAGTTGCCTTCTCAGTGACGTGCGGAGATAAAACTGATTGTAGTGATTTATCAGCTACTTTCTTCTCAGCTACTTTCTTCTCAGCTACTTTCTTCTCAGCTACTTTCTTCTCAGCTACTTTCTTATCTTCACTCACGCAAACATCTCCTCTAGTTGTTTCACGGAACCAGTAGTTGCAATAACTTTTGGAAAGTGCACTAAACTTACTGGGTCAGCAAAGCGTGCTTCAATAACTAAAATATGTGGAAGATTTCTTGATGCTAAGTAAAGATTTTCATCGAATGAATCAACTAAAATTAAAACTCTATCTGCAACACCTAGTGATTTCATTTTCGTAATAAAAGCTTTGGTTTTAGGTGCTTCAACCTTAAATTCTTCAACAATTGATAGGCGATCCTGTCTAACTAATTCCGAAAGGATAGATTTCATACCTACACGATAAGCTTTTTTATTAATTTTCTTTACAAAGTTTTCATCTGTTCTGTTTGGAAATGCCCTACCTCCACCTCGCCAAACTGGACTCGAAGTCATACCAGCTCTTGCATTACCAGTTCCTTTTTGTCTATAAGGCTTTCTGGTACTATGCTTTACTTCAGCTCTTGTTTTTTGTGATCTCGTTCCTGAACGAGCATTTGACATGTAAGACACTACTAATTTATGAATTAAAGCTTCATTAAAGTCTTCGCCAAATATCGCATCGGATGCAATAAGTGTTTTTTTTGATAATTTACCCTGATTATCTAATATTTTAAATTCCATTAAGCACCCGCCTTAACTTTAACTGCAGGCCTTATCATTATATCTGAACCTTTTGAACCAGGGACAGCACCCTTAATTAGAATTAAATTTCTCTTCGCATCAACTCGAACAACCTCAAGGTTTTGTGTTGTTCTTCTTTTATCTCCAAGATGTCCTGGCATTTTTTTACCCGGAAATACTCGGCCTGGATCTTGGCATTGCCCTGTCCCACCTAAGTGTCTATGTGAAATAGATACGCCATGAGTTGCTGGTTGTGCTGCAAAATGATGTCTTTTAATAGCGCCCTGAAATCCTTTACCAATAGTGGTGCCAGTTACATCTACTTTTTGGCCTTCTTGAAAGATTTCAACAGTATTCTTAGATTCAGTTGTGAAGTTTGCTAAGTCAGCTGATGGAATTCTAAACTCATGAAGTCCAGTTCCTGCCTCTGCTCCAACTTTTGCATAATGCCCTGCTAAAGGTTTAGATAGCTTATTCGGTTTTTTTTGACCGTAAGCAACCTGAAGGCTTTCATAACCATCATTTTTGATATTCTTGATCTGTGTCACGCGATTTGGAATAACTTCTAGCACAGTTACTGGAATTGAATTACCTTCAACAGTAAATACACGGGTCATCCCGATCTTGCGACCAATAAGCCCTAAGCTCATGATCTTTTCCTTATATTATTATTAAGATAACCGATTACAATTGATCGGTTTCTTTAAAAAGAGCGCTATTATATACCAACGCTTGCGTTTCTTACAACTTTATTTCGACATCGACTCCTGCAGGTAAATCTAATTTCATTAAAGCATCAACTGTTTTATCAGTCGGGTCTACTATGTCCATTAATCTTTGGTGAGTTCTAATTTCAAATTGATCTCGGGCTTTCTTATAGACATGAGGGGAGCTTAATAAATCAAATCTTTCTATTCTGGTGGGAAGTGGGACTGGCCCCTTAACAACGGCACCAGTTCTTTTTGCTGTATCAACAATCTCCTGAGCAGATTGATCAATTAATTTATAATCAAATGCTTTTAATCTAATTCTAATTTTCTGACTATCCATTTCTTATATCCTTCTAAAGAGCGAATACTCATTTCAGAGTATTATTTTATTTAAAATCTAACTTTTTATTCAATATCTCTATTCAATAACTTTTACCACCACACCAGAGCCAACGGTTCTTCCGCCTTCACGAATAGCAAATCGCAGACCTTCTTCCATAGCAATTGGGGCAATTAGTGTTCCAGTAATTGATACGTTATC
>Ga0209710_1001272_pt1 | contig 19861 bp, 20 predicted proteins | sample ArcticOcean_MG_C_5_FD_187436 | JGI IMG/M metagenome (GOLD analysis project Ga0209710, IMG submission 187436) | Marine microbial communities from western Arctic Ocean - ArcticOcean_MG_CB4_138 (SPAdes) (version 2) | ecosystem: Environmental > Aquatic > Marine > Oceanic | place: Arctic Ocean...
TTGAGGAGGCCACTGCGGTAGAGGTGCAGGCGTTTTTCAAGCGCTATTCGGGCAGCTACTACGAAGACCGTTTGCGCAACGACTGGATGCTGCTACTGGGCAAGCGCCAAGACTGGGTGGCCCTGCAAGCCGCGCACCGTGCATTCCGTATGAATGACGACCGCGATATCACCTGCTATGAATGGCAAGCACAACTGGCCCTAGGCCAAGCAGCAGCCCCCAGCGCTTCTCCACTCATTACGACCAAAACGCTGGTCGCTTTCTGGCAGCAGCAAACAGGCCGTGACGAAGCGTGCTTGGGCGCTGTCACGCAACTGCTTCGCTTGGGCCTGATATCGCCTGAAGTGGTATGGACCCGGGCACGCGACGCTGCCATGTGGGCAGACAAAGAGGCTTTTATAGATGCCGTGGCGTTGGTAGAGCCCGGTCAGCGCGTCTTGGCAACCCAGCTGTACAACGACCCCCAAGCTTTTTTAAACACCCGCAAGGCACAGCCTAAAAAAGCAGCAGGAAACTGGCTCAGCGTGGCCCTGATTCGCCTCACCATGCGCGACTATGACGCGGTGATGGACGTGTTGGCGTTTTGGCTACCCTATCTCAATGCTGACCAACAAACGTGGGTCAACGCCACCGTTGCAACACGCGAAGCCATGCGTCTAGACAACAGCGCGCACACCCGCTTTGCCACCACTCGCAACGACCAGCTCAGCGACACGCAACTGGAATGGAAGGTACGCGCCGCCTTACGCGCAGCCGATTGGGACAGCGTGTTACAAACCACACGCGACATGCCACTGACAGTGGCACAGCAACCCGCATGGGTGTATTGGCGTGCCCGCGCTTTAACCAGTGTGCATGATGGCTTGCGCAATGAGCGCAACACCGGACTTGCCACGCAACTGCTCAAGCGCATTGCCACACCAGACAACTTTTACGGTCAACTGGCCATGCAGGCGTTGGGCCAAGCGGTCACAGCCAGGCGCCCAGCCCTGGCACCCAGCCACAGCGACGAACGTGCGGTCAAGAAAAACCCCAGTTTGCGCCGCGCAGTGCTGGCGTTTAAGCTCGGTTTGCGCAGCGAAGCCGTGCGCGAGTGGCACTATGGCATTGCCCTACACGAACCAGGTGGCATGCCCAATGGCCAGCTATTGGCCGCTGCGCAGTGGGCGTGCAAGCTAGCCATTTGGGACCGCTGCATCAACACGGCTTCGCGCATGAGCAAGCCGGCAGGCTCTAGGCTGCTGTACCCCATGCCTTTCAAGCATGCGGTGGTGCGCAAAGCCAAGTTGCGACAGCTGGACCCAGCCGTGGTGTTTGGCATCGTGCGACAAGAAAGCCGCTTCGTGATGGAGGCGCGCTCGGGCGTTGGTGCCAGCGGGCTGATGCAAATCATGCCAGCCACCGCCACATGGACAGCCAAAAAAATTGGCTTATCGGGCTTTAGCCTTGGTCAACTCAACGAGCAAGACACCAACCTGACGCTGGGCACCAGCTACTTGAAGTTGCTACTAGACGACTTTCAAGCCTCGCTCCCCATGGCCGCGGCCGCTTACAACGCGGGCCCCAGCCGCTCTAGACGTTGGCGTGGCACAGAGGCAGACAGCCCCACGCTAGAAGCAGCCATTTGGATGGAAAACATTCCCTTCAACGAAACCAGAGGCTATGTGCAGCACGTGGTCGCCAACACGGTGAACTACGCCGCACGCATCACCAACAAACCGCAAACAGTGGCCAAGCACCTGCTGCCCATAGGACCCAAAGATCAAACAGCGCCTGCGCAAGACGAATCCTTGCCTTAAAAACCTGTTCTGAGCTCAGCAGCCGCCACACCGCTACAGTTGGGTCATAGCTATTTATACAAAAGGTCAATATGCAACGCGTTGTGGTTCTAGGTGGTACGGGATTTATTGGTCAAACATTGTGTGAGATGCTCGCTCGCGCGGGCATCAAAGCCACGGTGCCAACGCGCAGCCATACCGCTGGCAAGCGCTTGGCGCACTTGTCCAACGTCACAGTCATCAACGCTGACGTGCACCAGCCCGGTGTCCTGAAGTCCATGTTGGCAGGCCACGACGCCGTGGTGAATTTGGTCGCCACACTGCACGGCAGTCAACAACAGTTTGAGCGCACGCATGTGAGATTGGTCGAACAGCTGGCCGGCGCTTGTGTGGAGACCAACGTGCACCGCGTGGTGCATGTCAGTGCGCTGGGGGCTGACGCGTCTGCGCCGTCTATGTACCAGCGCAGCAAGGCTGCAGGCGAGGCCGCGTTGCAGCAACACCCACAGCTGCACACCACGGTGTTGCGCCCCAGTGTGGTGTTTGGGGCTCAAGACAAATTTCTAAACCTGTTTGCCACCCTCACACGTCTCACGCCCGTGTTGCCTCTGGCTGGTGCCAACACCAAGTTTGCGCCCGTGTGGGTGAACGACGTGGCCACGGCCATCGTGCAGGCACTGTTCACACCAGGTAGCAGCGGCCACACCATAGACTGCGTTGGCCCCGACATTTTTCAACTGCGTGAACTGGTGGGTTTGTGCGCTCGCTGGCAAGGCAAACGGGTGTGGGTCATTGGGCTGCCGCACGCGCTTGGCCTTGTACAAGCCACCGCGCTTGAATTTGCACCAGGCCCCACCCTCATGAGCCGCGACAACGTGCGCTCTATGGATATAGACAATATTGCCAGCCCCAGCAGCACCGCTTGGTCTCTCGGTAAACTGGGCATTGAGGCCACCAGCCTGATGGCCATTGGGCCAACATACATTGGCTGACTGTGCAACAACACGCTGGGGCCGTGCCGCTCACACAAAAAAACGTCTAGCGAACATCTAAGGAGTCCTCCATGCAACTCGTCGTTGGCAATAAAAACTACTCGTCGTGGTCTATGCGGCCTTGGGTATTGATGCGCGAATTAGGCATGCCCTTTGAAGAGGTGTGTGTACGGTTTGACAGCTTTTCGCCCAACTCCCAGTTCAAACAAACCATGCACCAACTGGGTTCTCCCGCTGGCAAAGTGCCATTGCTCATTGACGGTGCAGCAACCTACAACGCCAGCCCGCTGGTGGTGCATGACTCCCTGGCCATTGTTGAGCGCTTGTTTGAGCTGAATCCAGCGGTCTGGCCCAGCGAGGTAGGCACACGGGCCAAGGCGCGCAGCGCGTGTGCCGACATGCACAGCGGCTTTGAGTCTTTGCGCCGCCTGTGCGGTATGAACATAGAAGCCGACTTGTCAGAACAAGGCGCCACGCTGTGGCGTGAGCATGATGGACTGCGCAGCGATGTCGCCCGTATTGACGCCCTGTGGGGCGACCTCTTGGCCCACAGTTCAGGCCCCATGTTGTGTGGGCAGTTTTGTGCGGTTGACGCTTTTTTTGCGCCTGTGGTGATGCGCATCAATGGCTACGCCCTGCCCGTGTCTCCCAATGCACGCGCCTACGCAGACCGCGTCACACAACTTGCCAGCGTGCAGGCTTGGATGCAGGCGGCCTTGGCTGAGCACGACTTTTTAGACTTTGAAGAACCCTACCGCACCAAGGCTTGAACATTCAATGAGCGCTTTAGAAATTTATGTCGTCGGTGGTGCGGTTCGCGATACCTTGCTGGGCCAAGGCGACGCTGGCGACTTGGATTGGGTGGTGGTTGGCGCAACCCCTGCGCATATGGTGAGCCTAGGCTTTGTGCCGGTTGGCAGCGACTTCCCCGTTTTTATTCATCCCAACACTGGCCACGAATTTGCACTGGCTAGGACCGAACGCAAAACGTCCAAGGGCTACCAAGGCTTTAGTTTTTACGCCGCACCCGATGTGAGCTTGGCACAAGACCTGGCTAGGCGCGACCTCACCGTCAACGCCATGGCCATGGCCGCGCCCAGCAACAACTTGGCCGATGCCGCCCAATGGCGCAACTGGCAACCCAATGCCACAGCCGCATTGATTGACCCCTACAACGGCTTGGCCGACCTGCAAGCCGGCGTGCTGCGCCACGTGAGCCATGCCTTTGCTGAAGACCCAGTGCGCATATTGCGGTTGGCACGCTTTGCGGCGCGTTGGCCCACGTTCACCGTTGCAACCGATACCAACCAACTGATGCGCCACATGGTGGATGCCGGCGAGGTAGACGCACTGGTGGCCGAGCGGGTGTGGCAAGAAATGTCAAAAGGGCTGATGGCTGCCCAGCCTTCACGCATGTTTGAGGTGCTGCGCAACTGCGGTGCTTTGCACCTGTTGCTGCCTGAGCTTGAGCGACTATGGGGCGTGGCGCAGCGCGCCGACTACCACCCAGAAATAGACACTGGCGTGCACGCCATGATGGTGATGGACATGAGCGCGCGACTGAACGCCAACCTGGCCACACGCTTTGCTTGCCTGTGCCACGACTTTGGCAAAGGCACCACACCGCCAGACGTATTGCCTAGGCACACTGGCCACGAAATGCGCAGCGTGCACTTGCTGAAAGACGTGGCGCAACGCTTTAAGGTACCCAAGGCCTGCAAAGAGCTGGCCGATGTGGTGGCCAAAGAGCACGGCCATATTCACCGCTGCAAAGACCTGTCTGTGCCTGCCCTGATTCGCTTGCTGGAACGCTGCGATGCATTTCGCCGCCCAGATCGTTTTAGCGATGTACTGCTGGCCTGCGAATGCGATGCCCGAGGCCGTTTGGGCTTAGCTGACACCCCCTACACGCAAGCACCTTGGCTGCAATCATTGCTGGCTGCAGCGAGCAACGTCGACACCCACGCCATTGCCACTGCGGCGGCGCAAGCGCCAGAGTTTGCCCAGCAAAAAGGCGAGTGGATTGCCACACACATTACGGCTGCGCGTGAGGCGGCCATTGCAGGTTTGGTTTAACATCGCGCCCATATGACCCAAGCCCACGTACCACGCCACATTTTGCCCATACTGGTATTGGCGCAATTTTTTGGCACCTCGCCGTGGTTTGCGGTCAATGCCGTTATGCCTGATTTGCAACGTGAGTTGGGCTGGGCCAACGCTGCGGTGGGTGCACTCACGTCATCGCTGCAGTTGGGCTTTATTGTGGGCACCTTGGTGTTTGCCTTGCTCGCCATTGCCGATAGATTCTCTGCACGGCGCGTTTTCCTGTTGTGCGCTGTAACTGGCGGCGCTTGCACAGTGGGCGCATGGGCCATGGTGCGTGATTACGAGGCACTCATGGCTTGGCGATTTGCAACCGGGTTTTTCTTGGCAGGGATTTACCCAGTGGGTATGAAAATAGCGGCTCAGTGGTACACCAAAGGCTTGGGCGGCGCGCTGGGTTTATTACTGGGGGCACTGGTGCTGGGCTCTGCCAGCGCCCACGCCTTGCGCGCGATGGGCGATGCGTTGCCATGGCCTGCACTGATGCTTGGCGTGGCGGCGCTGTCTGCCATGAGTGGCTTGTTGTTGTACTTTGCCACCGGCGACCCGCCCCAAGCTACAGCACGTGTCAGCACCTTGCAGTGGAGCGCCTTGACCACGCTGTGGACAGACGCACGGGTAAAAGCATCTGTGTTGGGCTACTTTGGCCACATGTGGGAGCTGTACACCATGTGGGTGATGGTTCCGCTGATATTGGCCACTAGGCTACAAGGCACGGCCTTGTCATGGACTGCGTTTGCAGTACTCGGTGCTGGCGCCATGGGTTGTGCCGTGGGCGGTTGGATTGCGCAGCGCTGGGGCAGCGCCCGGGTGGCTGGCGTGCAGCTGTCCATCAGCGGCCTGTGCTGCCTGGCCACACCGTTCATGCTCAATGCCAGCGACGGCCTGTTTTATGCGTGGCTGCTGGTGTGGGGCATCACAGTGGCTGGTGACTCACCCCAGTTCTCAACCCTGACAGCGCGCAATGCGCCACCACAAGCCGTGGGCAGCGTGCTCACGCTGACCAACAGCATTGGCTTTGCCATATCCATTGTCAGTATTTTGTTGTTTGTCTCGCTGAGCGAAACCGTCGCCTTGGGCTCGTTGCTGCCATGGCTCGCGATAGGGCCAGCACTTGGCTTATTGGCCTTGCGCCCGCTGGTGAGGCTTGAGCGGTTGGGGCGCTAAACCAACCCACACGGCTGTTGTGAGCCTGACAAGCCGCAGCGCGTCATGAACTTAAACCCAGCGCATCCCACACCCGCATAGCGGCATACGCATCGTTGGCGGCGTATAGCAACTGCGACTCCGTCAGCGTGTCGTTGGCCCAATTGCTGGTGGCGGCTTTTTTGGACTTCATGAAACGTTGGTTAAACAGCACAGCAACAGCGCCTTTTACGCCCATGTCTTTGCGGTAGCCGCGTTTATAAAAAACAGTGTTCAGCTCCAACATGTCCGCAGGCTCTACGCCCAGTTTCTCCATAATCCGCAAGCGGTCATCCCCTAGGCCAAAGCCTGCTTTCACGATGCCACCCGTGGCCAGAAGCTTGGCGGCCACCGCACTGCACGCTGGGTCTTGCAACTGAAATACCCAAGCCCGCTGCGCCGTGGACAGTTGCAAAATGTGCGGGCCTTCTGAGCGCTCGTTAACCTTGAAGGTGGGTTTGGACTCTGTGTCAAAACCCCAGGCGCTGGCCGTGATGAGCTGGTCGTGCGCCATCTGCGCTTGCGCGCCTGTGCGCACCAAGGTGATGCGGTCTAGACCCAACCGCTCAAAAGGCTCAAGCAAGGCGATGGTGTCTTTGTCGGGGGTGTGTCGTTCTGGTGGCATAGCGTTGGCAATTTTATGCCTTGTCGCCAAGTCGCGAGCCAAGTCTGGATGCAGTAGCCATGTCTTGCACCACAATAAACCTTAATTACGACTACTGAAGAGACCTCGCCAGAGGTGGACATGACGACCGACACACCACAGCCCGCCACACAAGACCGCGTCACCCGCGATGTCGCCGACCAGCACATGCGCACCGTGCTTGGTCGCTTGGCAGGGCCAGAGGCCTCGCCAAGAGCCGATCAGGTAGATGCCGTGCAGGCGGTGCTGCAAACAGCCTCTCGTGTGTTGGTGGTGCAGGCCACAGGCTGGGGCAAGTCTGCTGTGTACTGGGCCGCCACGCACGCAAAACGCAGCGCTGGCGCAGGCCCCACCTTGGTGGTCTCGCCGTTGTTGGCGCTGATGCGCGACCAAGTGTCTGCCGCTGAGCGAGCAGGCTTGCAGGCGGCCACCGTCAATTCCACCAACGTTGACGACTGGGATGCGGTGTTTGAGCGCCTTGACGCCGACACCATTGACGTGCTGCTGGTCTCGCCAGAGCGCTTGGGTAACCCGCGCTTTGCGGCGCGCTTAGGGGCTTTGCTGGCTAGGGTCGGTTTGATCGTCATTGACGAGGCGCATTGCATCAGTGATTGGGGGTTTGACTTTCGCCCTGATTACCAGCGCTTGGCCCGTGCCTTGTTGACCACACCAACAGCCAGTGTGCTGGCCACCACAGCCACCGCCAACACGCGCGTGACACAAGACATTGGCACGCAACTGGGGGCGCATACCCTCACATTTCGCGGCACATTGGCACGCACCTCACTGACTTTGTCGGTGGTACCAGGCTTGTCACCGCTGCAGCGTTACGCTTGGATTGCCGATGCGCTGGAGCAACTGCCTGGCTCAGGCATTGTGTATGTGCTGACGGTAGCCGAGGCCGATAGGTTGACGTCTTTCTTGCGCAGCTGTGGCCATGTGGTGGACGCCTATACAGGGCAAGTGGATGCCGATAAGCGCCTGCTGGTAGAAGACCGTCTGCGCCACAACCAAGTTAAAGCTGTGGTTGCAACGTCGGCGCTGGGTATGGGCTATGACAAGCCAGACTTGGGGTTTTGCGTGCACGTGGGCTCACCCTCAACGCCGGTGGCTTATTACCAGCAAGTGGGGCGCGCTGGGCGGGCAGTCGCGCATGCAGACGGCGTGTTGTTGCCGTCAGACGCAGACGAGCGCATTTGGGATTACTTTGCAACAGCGTCCATACCCGACCCGGTCAGCGCCCACAAGGTAGTGGCTTGTATAGAAGGCGATGGGCTGGGCTTGCTGGGCATAGAAGCCGAGACGGGCATACGCCGTGGCCGCTTAGAGGCACTGCTGAAGATTTTGGCGGTTGAAGGCGTGGTCGAAAAAGACGGCTCAAACTGGCGCGCCACGGGCCTGGCCTACGTGCACAACACCGCCAAATGGGACGACTTACAGCAGGTGCGTCAGCAAGAGGCCGACATCATGCGCCAATACGCCCAAGGTGCCGGCTGCCTAATGGCCTACCTACAAACCGCGTTGGATGACCCGTCGCCAGTACCGTGCGGGCGCTGCTCGGTGTGCACTGGCCATGTCCCCCATCCAGGCCTTGCGCCTTCGCAGGACAAGCTGCTGGCCGCGCGAGACTTTTTGCGCGGCATGGATGTGGCTATCGAGCCACGCAAGCGGTGGCCTGCAGGTGTAGGCCGCAAAGGCGCGATTGACGGCTTTGTTGCGGGGCGCGCCGTGGCCTTTGCCGATGACCCAGGTTGGGTCGCTGAATTAAAGACTTGGCAGCAGTCACCACCTGGTCATATGCCTGACGAGTTGCTGGCAGGGGCGGTGGCCACGCTGGCGCGGTGGTCTACAAGCTGGCCGAATCGCCCAGTGTGTGTGGTGCCACTGCCGGCCACCAACATGGCTGACAACCGCCAACTGGCTGCGTATATTGCGCAGCGCGGCAAGCTGGCGCTGCACGATGTGTTCACATGGACAGGCGGGCCAGCACCCGACGATTCGCCGTCCACACCAGCGGTGCTGCACCTGCAGTCGGTCATTGGCTTGAGCGAAAACGCCGACTTGCCTGCTGGTACCGTGCTGCTGGTGGCGTCAACCGTGCGCACACGCTGGGCGGCTACCGTCGCCGCCGCGTTGCTGCGGGATCATGGCGTTTCTCAAGTGCTGTTGCTGACGTTGCATCTTCAGCCTTAACCGGCATAACGTGCATAAGGTGCATAACCGCCCTTTTTTCAAACCAGCTGCACGTCATCAGCCACATGACTGGCGTTAGGATGAACCCGCTGCTTCATGCCTTTTTTTTACTTGCCACCTACCGACCCCATGACCACTGACATCGACAACATAACAAACGACTTAGGCGAAGACGCAACGGACAACGCCATGCGTCAAGAACCCCGGTTGTGGCAAAACGAGCAATGGATGGCGCAGGTCATCAAGAACGAAGACGACGATGGTTGGGCCGTGGCGATGTACAAAGACGGTGCATCAGAGCCGGCTTTGATAGGCCCGTGGACCATGGGGCGCGACAAAAAGAACCCCAAGCCGCTAGACGGCAATGCCTTCATCACCTTGGTAAAAACCGCCAGTGAATTTGTGCGCCGCCAAGAGCAGCAGCTACACGCCACGCTGCACCAGTCGGTCACTGTGAATGGCCAAACCGGACGCGTCACGGTGCTGCTAGATATCGTGCCCGATGACGACAACCCCTTTGGCGTGTTGAGTGCCCAAGATGAAGGCGGCGACACGCTGGCTGAGTTTAAGGTGAACGCGGGCTTCAAGCTCAACCGCCAAACGGCTCAACAGTGGGTGGATGCTGGACTCGTGCAGCCTGCTGGTCACTAACGCACGCACGCACGCACGCACGCACGAAGGCAGGCAGGCAGGCATGGGGCACACCCCATGCCACGTGTGGGTTTATGTCTGCCCGCGTGCCCACTTCACCAAGTCAGCACGACTCATTGCGCCGCTGGTGCGAGCCACTTCTCGACCGTCTTTAAACAAAGCCAATGTGGGAATGCTGCGTATGTTGAACCGTGCGCCCACGTCTTGGTGGGCCTCGGTGTCCACTTTTGCCAGCAACATTTCACTGGCTAAGTCGCCAGCAGCTGCCTCAAACTGTGGGGCCATGGTGCGGCAAGGCCCACACCAAGGCGCCCAAAAATCCACCAACACAGGCATGGCGCTGCGGCTGATGTGTTTGTTGAGCGATGTGCCGTCTAGCGCCACAGGCTTGCTGCTGTGCATGGGTTGCTGGCAACGCCCGCAAGTGGCATTGGCTACATCGCCTATGTCTAGACGGTTGGTGGTGTGGCAATGAGGGCACACGATGAGTGAGGTACTTGAGGTGGGCGATGTGTCAGCGGTCATAAGTCAACAGGTTAACAATGCATGTACAGGCGTACATGTTAAATCCAACGTGCAATCAAACTACACAGGCCACTGAGCACCAAGGTAGACGCAATTGGTAAACGAATCACCCGCCCGGCAATGCGCAGCTCAAAGTCACCCGGTAAAGTCCCCACGCCAAAACGGCGCAAAAAAGGGAGCAGGCCGTTGATGAGCACCAAGGCCAAAAACACCGCTATAAGGTACCTGAACATCAGCGTCTCACAATGTGTGCGTGCGGTCGAACTGGGTAAAACCCAGCAGCCCACCACCGTCGTTAACGGCTTGGGTGCTGGCTGGTGCAACCAATGCCAACACCTTAAACAGCTCGCCCATTTCGTGTTCGTGCACCAGTTTTAAAGCGTTAGATTGCTCGCCAACGGTGGCACTGGGCAGCTCATTGACCAAGCCGCAATTGAGTAAGAAACGGCCTTGGCTGGTGTAGCCCATCACGTCCAAGCCCGCCTCTTGCGCCGCCACAGCTGCCGCCGTGAAGTCCACATGCACAGTGATGTCCTTTAGCCCGACACCGACCAATGGGTTGGTGTCGCTGGTGTGTTGGTAATGGCACATCAGCGTGCCCATGTGACGTTGCGGGTGGTAGTACTCGGCTTGGGTAAAGCCGTAGTCCAACAACAGCGCCGCGCCGCTTTTGAGGCAGTCGCCCAAACTGCGCAGCCAAGCCTGCGCTTGCTGGTGCCATTCCACCCAATAATCCAATTGCGCAGGCACCTCAAAGTCTGGCCTGAGTTGGGTAGGCCTGTCTTCCCATTGCAGCTGCCAATGTGGCTGGGCTGCGTCTAGGGCAACACCTCGCTCTAGCCACTCACCCGCTTTGGTGCGCAGCAACAACTTAGTGGGCATGGCATCCAACACCTCGTTGCCAACCACCACGGCGTGCAGCGCGTCAGGCCACTGCGTAACCCATTGCACGCTCACACGGCTGGCATAGGCTTGCAGCCTGGCTTGCTGGCGTGCGCGCAAGGTCGCAGACACCTCCACGATCACGTAGCGCTTAAATGGCACTTGGCTGTCCAGTAAGGCGTCAATCAGTTGCGCTGCCAACGCGCCAGTGCCGCCGCCAAACTCCCAGACTTCGTCAACGCCGCACAGCGTCATGGCTTGGGCGACTTGTTTGGCCACCGTGCGGCCAAATACAGGGGTGAGTTCAGGGGCGGTGACAAAGTCTGAGCCATCGCTGGGCATGAGGCCCAGCTTGGGGCGCTCGTTGGCGTAGTAGCCCAAGTTGGGGGCGTACAGGGCCTGGGCCATGAAATCGTCAAACGGCAACCAGCCCCCGCTTGTCTCTAGGCGTTGGTTGATATACCCCTGCATAGCCTCGGGTGTGGCCAGCGCGGGGGGGGAAGTCGGTACACTTGGGGTCTTCATGCGCAGTAAATAGCTGTTGACAGCCGACATTGTGCGCCAAGCGCTTGCGCCCCTCACAACACCTGTTTTAAGCTAACACCATGTCAGTCTCTTTCGCACCGCGCTTCAGCGCACAACTGGTTCCCCGCGTTGCACTGGTTACTGGTGCGGCCACACGCTTGGGCCGGGCCATTGCGCTGGCACTGGCGCAAGCCGGATGGGATGTAGCCATTCACTACCGCAACTCCCAAGCACTGGCCAGCGAAACCCAACAAGACTGCCAACACATCAACGCCGCGGGGCGCTTTCATACCTTTCAGGCCGATTTATCCGACGCGGATGACTGCCGACAATTGGCCGCACATGTGGGCGCGCACTTCGGATCTTGGGGCGCCGTGATCAACAGCGCGTCTGTGTTTGAACATGACACCGCAACCTCTGTTAACGCCAACAGTGCATCTAACCACTGGCAGACCAACACCGTAGCGCCCGTGTTGCTGACCCAAGCTTTGTATGCCTATGCCCAACAACATGGCACTTGCGCGGTAGCTGTGAACATGCTCGATCAAAAGCTGTGGAACCTCAACCCTGACTTTTTCAGCTACACCCTGAGCAAGTCGGCGCTAGAAACCGCCACCACCTTGTTGGCCCAAGCTTTGGCGCCTATCATGCGCGTTGTGGGTGTTGCGCCAGGCCTCACCCTGACCAGCCACATGCTGAGCGACGAGCAGTTTCAGGCGTTGCACAAGTTGTCGCCATTGGGCCAATCCAGCTCGCCAGAAGATGTGGTGGCCACCGTGTTGTTTGCACTCAACAACGCATCTATTACCGGTACCACGCTGCTGGTAGACGGCGGGCAACACCTGATGAAATTTGAACGTGACTTCTCCTTAATGACCTGAGCCATGACAGACAACACCACACACACCACCGCACGAAGCGCCCATTCGACTGATGCCATGCTGGGCAACCAGATACTCACGCTGTCAGGCTTGAAATTTAAAGCCAGCCTAGGTATCTTGGAACACGAAATAAACACGCCTCAACCCATACAAGTGGATGCAGAGCTCAACCAAGGCCCGCAACCACTGCTGCCACACGACGACGACATCAACCATGTGCTGGACTACCGCCGTGTGCGTCAAATCATCATTGACGAATGCACGGCTGAGCACGTCAACCTGCTGGAGACGCTGATTGGCAGACTCACACACAGGCTGATGCAATTGCCAGGCGTACTCGGGGCGCGTGTGCGCATTGCCAAGCTGGAAATTTTTGAAGACTGCGAAGTCGCCATTCGCATGCAAGGCGGTCAATGGTGACGGCCACAACCCTACACGAGGCGGCGCTGTGACAGAAGCGCTTGGCCATGCGCTGGGTGACCCGTTGCGCGAAGAGAACGCGTTAGAGAAACGCCTGCGCCGCCAAATGGGCCAAGCCATCGGTGACTACAACATGATTGAACACGGCGACCGTGTCATGGTGTGCATGTCTGGCGGCAAGGACAGCTACGCCATGCTGGACATTTTGATCAAACTCAAAAGCCGTGCGCCCATAGACTTTCATATAGTGGCCGTTAATTTAGACCAAAAACAGCCTGGGTTTCCGGCGCACATATTACCAACCTACTTGGCAGCGCAGGGTGTGGAGTTCCACATTGAACATCAAGACACCTACAGCGTCGTCAAAGACAAAATCCCAGCAGGTAAAACCATGTGCAGCCTGTGCAGTCGTCTGCGCCGAGGTATTTTGTACCGCGTGGCCGGCGAACTCGCATGCAACAAAATTGCACTGGGTCACCACCGCGACGACATCTTACAAACCCTGCTGCTCAACATGTTCTTCGGCGCATGCCTCAAGGCCATGCCTGCCAAGTTGATCAGCGACAGTGGCCAACACACCATCATCCGCCCGCTGGCCTACGTGGCAGAAACAGACCTAGCGCGATGGGCCGAGTTGCAGCAATACCCCATTATTCCTTGCACGCTGTGCGGCAGCCAAGACAACTTGCAACGCGTGCAAGTGGGCCTCATGCTCAAAGACTGGCAAATACGGTTTCCGGGGCGAGTCGAGAACATGATGAAAGCCCTCAAGAATGTGGTTCCTAGCCACCTGATGGACACCACGCTGTACCCATTTAAGGACATCAAGGCCACGGGAGTACCTGACCAGCATGGCGACAAGGCGTTTGACAACGACGTCCTTCCAGCCTCGTCCACCTTACAGACTGTCCCGTTAGGCAACGCCAGCGTCACCCAACAATGGTCTTCTTTGGCTCACATAAAGGTGGTTTAACGATGCGCTTGCCATGGTTTACGTGGGCGATGACCTACACGGCGGCTTCGGTCCTCGCAATGGGGCTCAGTGGTTGCGCCATACCCCGACTGGTGGACACCGAGGTCAGCACATTCAAAGCCCCATCCACCCAGCCACAACTTGTCAACGCCACGTTGTATTGGCTTGAGCAGCTGCCTTCCCAAAATTCTGATGCCGACCGGCGTGTTGCAGCCATGGCGGCCTTGTCGCTCAGTGGTGTGGGTTTGCAAGCGTCCCCGTCGCGCCAATCAGCCCACCTACTGGTCACGCTCACCACCTCAAGAACGCAACAAAACCACGCACCATTTGAAGACCCACCACGCACAGGCTTTTGGTTTGGCACCGCTGGCTCAGGCATCAGCTTTCAATTTTTCGAACCCGCTAGCAACTGGTACCAGCGCCAACTGCACTGGGTTTTTAGAAGCCCAACAGGCGTTGTCCTACAAGACATCAAAGCCTCGCACGATGGGCGATGGTCTGACGACGACACGGTATGGCAAGCGATGCTCAACGCATCACTGTCAGACTTTCCCAATGCACCGTCTGAGCGGCGCACCATCAAGACAGACATACCGCGCTAGGCCTGCGCCCACACAGCCTTTCACACCAGCCCATACCTAACACCACACATGCAAGCCACACGCATCATCGCCATTAGACACGGCGAAACCGACTGGAACGCGGCCACCCGTATTCAAGGCCACACCGACATTGCGCTCAATGCCAACGGCGTAGAGCAAGCACGTCAACTTGGGGCCGCTTTGGCCAACGAGGAGATCGACGCGGTCTATGCCAGCGACTTGTCGCGCGCGGCAGACACCGCACAAGCCATTGCCACGCACCACAAGCTCACTGTGCACACACACACAGGCCTGCGCGAACGCCACTTCGGCTACTTTGAAGGCCTAACGTGGGCAGCGATTGAGGCCAAGCACCCGAAAGACGCGCTGGCTTGGCGCAGTCGAGACACACACTTTGCACCCGCAGGCGGTGAAAGCCTAGTGGCACTGAAAGCCAGGGTTGTCAACACGCTGAATGAATTGGCGGCCAAGCATATCGGGCAGCACATAGTGATTGCAGCCCATGGCGGCATTTTGGACCAGTTGTACCGGTTGGCCAACAACCTAGACTTGCAAACCAAGCGAGACTGGCACTTGGGCAATGCCGCGGTGAACCGCTTGTTGTGGACGCCTGAGTCGCTCAGCCTTGTCATTTGGGGCGACACCGGCCACCTGCACACCTGACTGTGCATTGCTTTATAGTTTATTCGTGGCTTGGTAATGTCAGGTAACAACGGGTGAATAAAGGCATTGTTTGATCATGGCTTACAACTACGACCTCATTGTGTGGGCGGCGCCCATTTTTACGCTGTTGATGGCGGTGGAGTACCTGTGGGGCAAGCGCATTGGGCGACAAACCTACCGACTGAGTGATGCCATGGCCAGCATCAATTTGGGTGTACTCAGCCAAGTCTCTGGCGTGGTGAGCAAGGCATTTAGCCTCGCGGCTTTTGCATGGGGCGCCAGCTATGTGGCTTTACCAATTGCGGCCCACTTACAAGATTTTTGGCACAGCGTTTGGGGCTATGCGGCGGCCTTGGTGTTGTACGACTTTTGCTATTACTGGCTGCACCGCTTAGGCCATACACGCCGGGTGCTGTGGGCCTCGCACAGCGTGCACCACCAAAGCCAAGACTACAACTTGTCAACAGCACTGCGTCAAACCAGCTCTGGTTTTTTACTGACCTGGCTGTTTTACCTGCCCATGGCTGCGCTGGGCGTGCCCCTGGAAGTGCTGTTCACGGTAGCGGCCATTGATTTGTTTTACCAATTTTGGATTCACACCGAACACGTGCCGCGCCTGCCTGTGTTGGACAAGTGGCTCACCACGCCAAGCAACCACCGCGTGCATCACGCCATCAACAACATCTACCTAGACAAAAATTTTGGCGGCATGACCATGGTGTGGGACAGGCTGTTTGGCAGCTACCAAGAAGAGTTGGCCGAACACCCCTGCGTGTACGGCACAACCAAACCACTCAACAGCTGGAACCCTATTTGGGCAAATATGGCAGAGTTTTCCGCCATGGCAGCAGACAGTGCCAAAGCTCTAAAAAACCGCGCATTTGGCCAAGCCTTGTGGGTGTGGCTAGGCTCAACCAACTACCGTGTCAGTGCCGCCTCCGGTGATGCGCTACCCGTCGCTGCCCAACAACCCATGCGCTTTGACCCGCCGTGGCGCGACAAAGGCAAGGCAGTTGCCATCGCGTGCTTTTTAATGGTGGCTGTGGTGAACACATTGGCACTGGATGGCAGCGCGCTCAAGCCGCTGTCGCAACAGTGGGCATGGTTGGCGCTGGTGACCTTGGGCTGCTGGGCCACATCGGCCAACTACTGCGCCACTCAATCCCCACCTCTGTCAGCAGGCGGTGCGACGCCCAAGTGCAGGTAAGCGGCCAAGGTGGCAATGCGACCACGCGGCGTGCGCTGCAAATAACCTTGTTGTATGAGGTAGGGCTCAATCACATCCTCAATGGTGTCGCGCTCCTCACCAATGCTGGCGGCAATGTTGTCCAGCCCCACGGGCCCACCGTCAAAGCGATGTATCACGGCCTCAAGCAGCTTGCGATCCATGACGTCAAAGCCTTGCGGGTCTACATCCAACATGACCAAGGCCTTGTTGGCAATGTCTAGCGTAATGTGGCCGTTGCCCTTGACTTGCGCATAGTCGCGCACACGGCGCAGCAAGCGGTTGGCGATTCGGGGGGTTCCACGCGAGCGGTTGGCAACTTCCACCCCGCCGTCTTCGTCCATAGGCACGCCAAGCAGTTTGGCGCTGCGCGTCACAATTTTTCCCAACTCTTGCGGCGTGTAAAACTCCAGGCGCGCCACAATGCCAAAACGGTCGCGCAGTGGGTTGGTCAACATGCCAGCGCGTGTGGTGGCACCCACCAAGGTAAAGGGCTGCAAATCGAGCTTGATAGAGCGCGCCGCAGGGCCTTCGCCAATCATGATGTCGATTTGATAATCCTCTAATGCTGGGTACAAAATCTCTTCGACCACAGGTGACAAGCGGTGTATTTCATCAATGAACAACACATCGTTGCGCTCTAGGTTGGTGAGCAACGCAGCCAAGTCTTTAGGCTTTTCAAGCACTGGGCCACTGGTTTGGCGCAGGTTGACGCCCAACTCGTTGGCAATAATGTGCGACAGCGTGGTTTTACCCAAGCCCGGCGGGCCAAACAGCAACACGTGGTCTAAGGCTTCCTCGCGCTGCTTAGCTGCGTCAATAAAGATGGCCAACTGCTCACGCGCTTTGGCCTGCCCCACATAGTCAGCCAACGTCTTTGGGCGCAGGGCGCGCTCCATAGCCTCCTCGGTGTTGGACACAGGCGCGGCTGACACCACGCGTTGAGGTGCTGGTGCAAAGTCATCGGTTTGAATGCTCATAGGTTGTATGCCGTCTCAGTTTATTTGGCCAAGGCCTTGAGTGCCATTTTGATACCGTCTGACACACCAATGTCGTTTGGCATGGCTTTCACCGCAGTGCCAGCGTCTTTGTCGCTGTAACCCAAGGCCAACAGCGCTTGCAGTATGTCGCCTTGGTTGTCGCTGGTAAAGCTAAAGCCAATGGACACACCATCACCCAGTTTGCCTTTGAGCTCTAGCATCAAGCGCTCTGCTGTTTTTTTGCCAATACCGGGCACCTTCACAATGCGCGCCGTATCTTGGCTGGCCACGGTATTGATGAGGTCGGTCACGCTCATGCCCGACAACACGGCCAAGGCCATGCGCGGGCCAACACCAGAAATTTTGATGAGGTGCTTGAACGCATGGCGTTCGGGCGCTGTGGCAAAGCCATACAGCAACTGTGCGTCCTCACGCACCACAAAGTGGGTCAGCAGGCTGATGGGCTGACCCACCTCACCTAAGTTGTAAAACGTGCTCATCGGCACGTCGACCTCATAGCCTACGCCGTTGCAATCTACCAACACTTGAGGTGGATTTTTTTCTAACAGGGTACCGCTTAATTTGCCTATCATTGGAGTTCCTTGTTTGGCCGCACTGTGCGGCAACTTGCATGCCTACCCTTGGATTATCCGTTTGATTCTCAAGCACACCTTTTCGCCTCCTGATAACGACCGTATGGCGCACTTATGTGGGCCCATGGACAGCCATTTACGCACCATTGAGTCAGGCTTACACGTCAAAATTGCCCACCGATTTGAACAGTTCAAAGTAGACGGCACCACAGCCAGAGCCGAACAGGCCATGAATGTGCTGCAAGCCTTGTACGAGATGGCCAAGCGTCCCATACCGGCAGAGCAAGTGCAACTCATGCTGGCCGGTGACACCTCATTGCAAGGCACCAGCCACGACTTGAGCGTGCAAACCCGCCGAGGTGAGCTCAAGGCACGCACAGCCAACCAAGTGGGCTACCTCAACCAAATAGCCACCCATGACATCACCTTTGGCATTGGCCCCGCCGGCACTGGCAAAACCTACCTAGCGGTCGCTTGCGCGGTAGACGCTTTAGAACGCAGCGCTGTACAACGTATTGTGCTCACACGCCCGGCTGTTGAGGCCGGCGAGAAGCTGGGCTTTTTGCCCGGCGACTTGGGCCAAAAGGTTGACCCATACTTGCGCCCTTTGTACGACGCACTGAACGATCTCATGGGCTATGAGAAAGTTCAAAAAGCGTTTGAACGCCAACAAATTGAAATTGCACCCTTGGCCTTCATGCGCGGACGCACGCTCAACCATGCCTTTATTATTTTGGATGAGGGTCAAAACACCACACCAGAGCAAATGAAGATGTTTTTAACCCGCATTGGCTTTGGCTCAAAAGCTGTAGTGACCGGCGACGTCAGCCAGATTGACCTACCCAAAACACAGATGAGTGGCCTCGTTGATGCCGAGCGTATCTTGCGTCGTACCCCCGGCATTGCCATGACACACCTCACCAGTGTCGATGTGGTGCGCCACCCACTGGTCGCCCGCATCGTGGACGCCTACGACGCACGCAACCAGCGTGGCGAAGAAGTCCCGCCCAACAAGCCTGCCACGCGCAAACGCAGCACCTCATGAAACTGCAAGCCTTAACGCTGTCGCTGCAATTTGGCAGCTTCGCCGATGCCACCACATTGGCCGCACACCGTGCCGTGCTGACACGTCATTTTGTGACCCGATGCCTGCGCCATGCGCTAGGCGTTGACGGCGAACTGACGGTGCGCATTGTGGATGCCACAGAAGGACAGGCTTTAAACCGCGGCTACCGCCACAAGGACTACGCCACCAACGTGCTCACTTTTGACTACGCAACAGAACCAGTAGCCGTAGCCGACTTGGTGCTGTGCGCACCCGTCATTGCGCGTGAAGCTCAAGAGCAAGGCAAAACCTTGCAAGCTCACTACGCCCACATGTTGGTGCACGGCTGCTTACACGCGCAAGGCTGGGACCACGAAACCAGCGAAGCCGACGCCACCGACATGGAAGCGTACGAAACAGACATCATGCAAGGCTTGGGTTTCGACAACCCTTACTAATCTGCCTTTTTTAAGCAGCCTAGCCGTGCGCATGCGCTTGCATGTGCGGTCATCGCCGGGCTCGTAAAGCGGGCACAACCCTCAAACGGGCTTGCCTAATGTATATCCAAAGGGATGGTAATGGGGCCGCTGTTGACCAAATGCACCTGCATTTCCGTGGCAAAACGGCCCATGGCCACGTCTGGATGCACCAGCTTGGCTTGACCTACCAAGTAGTCAAACAATGCGCGGGCTTGGGCTGACGGTGCGCTGCCTACAAAGCTGGGGCGATTGCCTTTGTGTGTGTCTGCAGACAGTGAGAATTGGCTCACCAACAGCAAACCACCTGCTGTGCCATGGCCGTCGACATTGGCTAAGTCGTGGTCTAGCTTCCCCTCGGAGTTGTTAAACACCCGCAACTTGAGTAATTTTTGGAGCAACCTGTCAGCGGTGGCCGTTGTATCCGCAGGCATGGCGCATACGAGCACCAGCAGACCTGGACCAATGCGCCCGACAACGCTGCCACCCACCTCTACACGCGCTTCAGACACGCGCTGTATGACTG
>Ga0209710_1001274_pt1 | contig 19850 bp, 17 predicted proteins | sample ArcticOcean_MG_C_5_FD_187436 | JGI IMG/M metagenome (GOLD analysis project Ga0209710, IMG submission 187436) | Marine microbial communities from western Arctic Ocean - ArcticOcean_MG_CB4_138 (SPAdes) (version 2) | ecosystem: Environmental > Aquatic > Marine > Oceanic | place: Arctic Ocean...
TGTAAAAGTAGTTGAAGCTGTAAAAGTAGTTGAAGCTGTAAAAGTAGTTGAAGCTGTAAAAGTAGTTGAAGCTGTAAAAGAAGTTGAAGCTGTAAAAGTAGTTGAAGCAAAAATAATTAAATCTTCAAATCGAAAAACTCTTTATCAGATTGCTAGAGAAAATAAACCATCTGGGGTAACAACTGAGCAGATGGTATTAGCTATTTATGATAATAACCCAAAAGCTTTTTCCGAAGACAATGTTAATACATTAATTAAAAATAAGAATCTAAAAATACCATCCATCAGTTATTTTGAGGATCATACACACCTAGAAGCCCGAAAAATACTTCGTAGTCACAATAATGAATGGAAAAATATCTCAAATAAAATAAGGAAAGCTTCTAAACCGAAAAAAATTAAAAAATTAAAAGTTATTAATAACAGGGATGTAGAAAAGATTAAGCAACTAGAAAAAGAACTGCTTGAAGCTAAGCTGAAACTAGATGAAATATCAAAATTAAATATTGAATCTAATAATAATCTTAATAGACCCGAAGACGTAAATATAAATGGAACAACAAAAACTCCAAAAGAAAATAAAATTTTAAATAAGGAAGAAGTTACAGAGAAGTTAACAAAAAATGAAATAGAAGAAAAGGATGATGGTGTATTTATATCATCGATATCTGATATTGATGATGCCGAAATTGAGGAAATTAAAATCGAAGGGCAAGACAAGAATGGCCTAGAGACGATTCATTTTTTATTGTTAGTATTATTTTTAACTTTATTATTTGGTTTGTTTGTTGTAATTTCAAGAAGGAAGGCAAACGAAAGAAATCAACAATTAAGCAGTTTTGCTGATGAGATTGGAAGTCAAAAAGAAAACCAATATGTTGATGATAACAATCAATCTTTGAGTCCTAAATCTCAAGACACTGAGTTAAAGCAAGCATTTACTGATGACTTTTCTCAAGAGCAAAGCAATCCAGATGGTAAAAAAAATTACTTACCAATAGCTGATGATGAAGATGAGAAAAAATTGTAATTTTTAAATGCAACATTCATTACTATTTTTCTTTGGATTAGGGCTTTTAGTTTTTTTGTCCAGTACTGATTTATTAGTAAATTTACTAATACTTACATTCTTTTTCACCATTTCAATTATTTTTAATTTACCGATTTTATCGGTAATTAGAAAAATAAAATATTTTATTATTGCCTTGTTACTTATTTACACTTTGTCGACTCCTGGCGAAATAATATTTTATTATTCGATAGTATCAGCAACGAAAGAAGGTTTGTTTTTAGGTATTAATAATTCATTGAGAATTATTAATACCTTTCTAACAATTATGCTTTTAATGAAATTTATTCCTAAGAAATTTTTTATTAATTTTATTATTAAAATTTTTTATCCATTAAAGTTTGCTGGGTTGAATATGGATAATTTCACTTCACGTATTTTTTTAACTTTTGATTATTTAGAATTTTACAAAAACTTTTCATTTAAATTTTCTGATTTCACTAAAGTAATTAATAGTCAAATTAATAACAAATCACCCATCATTAAAGTTAAAGTATTATCAAGAGTCACACCTTCTTTTAAAGATTATTGTTGGGTTGTTAGTTTTTTTTCTATTTTTATTTTAATACAGGCTTTCTAAGTATATGCGTTTTGCAGCATCAGTTGAATATGAGGGATCAAATTTTTTTGGTTGGCAAAGGCAATCAAATGTAAATAGTATCCAACAAGAAATTGAAAATTCATTAGAAAAAATACTTCAGTCAGATATTAAGATTCAAGGTTCAGGCAGAACTGATGCAAGCGTCCATGCTTTAGGTCAAGTATTTCACTTCGATACAGATGTTGAAAGAGCTCCTCATTCGCTTGTCAAAGGTCTAAATTCTTTTCTTCCTAAGACAATAAGAATTAAATGGGTTAAAAAGGTCCCAGATGATTTTCATGCAAGGTTCTCCGCCATCTCTAGAGAGTATCAATATTTACTATATAGCTCGCCTATTAATTCTTCAATTCTATTTAGGCATTGTGGCTGGACTTTCTATGACTTAGATTGCAAACTAATTGAAGTTGCTTCTAATAAGTTTATCGGAACTCATGATTTTAGTGCTTTTCGTTCTTCAGAATGCCAGGCAAAATCTCCAATTAGGTCTGTTGAAAATATAACAGTTGATCGATTCAATAATTTTTATTTATTTACTATTAAAGCTGATGGTTTTTTACATCATCAAATCCGAAATATGATTGCAACAATTATTGCTGTTGGAAGAGCTGAAATAAGTCCTGATTATATCGAAACTTTATTTATGAAAAAGAATCGAAGTCTTACACCAGCAACTTTTTCACCAAATGGGCTATATCTGACAAATATAAAGTATGATAAAGTTTGGGACTTTCCTATTAGTTTAAATACACTTAATATCTTTAAGATGGTTACTTAGTTAAATTGAAAACAAAAATTAAAATTTGTGGCATTACGAACGTTAAAAACGCACTTGAAGCTGTTGAGGTTGGTGTGGATGCTCTTGGTTTCGTTTTTTTTAAAGCTAGCCCTCGATACATTCATCCGAAGAAAGCTCGAAAAATAATAGATTCATTACCATCATTTGTTCTCAGAGTTGGTTTATTTGTTAACGCGACAAAAGAAGAGGTTCTTTCTGCAATTTGTGACTCAAGAGTTAACTTACTTCAATTTCACGGCGATGAAGATGAGCAATTTTGCAATCAATTTAACTTGCCTTATATTAAGGCTATTTCACTCAAAGATGACCTGAATTTGTTAGAATATTGTAAATTATTCTCCACGAGCTCTTCAATCTTGATTGATACTTACTCGAAAAGTTTGCGAGGAGGCACGGGTGAAGTTTTTAATTGGGACTTAATACCTAAATTATTACCATTACCAGTAATCATTGCTGGTGGCTTAGATGAGAAAAATATTTCTTTATTGATCAATAAAATTAATCCATATGGTGTTGATGTTAGCGGTGGAGTAGAGTTGGAAAAAGGGATAAAAGATTATACTATGATGAAAAATTTTGTTTTAGGAGTAAATAATGCAACCGTATGACTTACCTGATGATTTTGGCCACTTTGGCCAGTTTGGTGGAACCTTCGTTGCCGAAACTTTAGTTGAGGCTTTAGATGAATTGAGGGATATGTACGCTAAATACAAAGATGATCCTGATTTTCTTGCAGAATTCCATCACGATTTAAAACACTTTGTTGGTAGACCTAGCCCAATATATTTTGCAGAAAGATTAACTAAAAAAATTGGTGGAGCAAAAATTTACTTAAAAAGAGAAGATTTAAATCATACAGGTGCGCACAAAGTAAACAATACAGTAGGCCAGGCTTTATTAGCTAAGAGGATGGGTAAGCCAAGAGTTATTGCTGAAACTGGCGCTGGACAGCATGGAGTTGCCACTGCAACTATTGCTGCGAGATTAGGTTTGGAATGTGTAGTTTATATGGGCTCTGAGGATGTTAAAAGGCAGTCTCCAAATGTTTATAGAATGAAGCTGCTAGGTGCAACGGTTATTCCAGTTGAGAGTGGATCTAAGACTTTAAAAGATGCACTAAATGAGGCCTTAAGAGATTGGGTTACAAACGTAAGTAATACATTTTATATTATAGGAACCGTTGCAGGCCCTCATCCATACCCAATGATGGTTCGCGATTTTAACTCTGTAGTAGGCAAAGAATGTAAAACTCAAATGCCTGAATTGGTTAATAGACAGCCAGATGCCATAGTTGCTTGCGTCGGAGGAGGCTCAAACGCAATGGGAATTTTTTACCCTTATGTAGACGATAAAAATGTGAAATTGATTGGTGTTGAGGCTGCGGGTGATGGAATTGAAACAGGTAGGCATGCTGCTCCATTAACATCAAATAGTAGAATCGGAGTTTTGCATGGTAATAGGACGTATTTAATGCAAAATGATGAGGGACAAATCATTGAAACTCATTCAGTATCAGCTGGCTTAGATTATCCAGGGGTTGGTCCCGAGCATTCCTGGCTAAAAGATTCTGGTAGGGCAAGCTATGTTGCAATCACAGATGATGAGGCTTTAGCTGCTTTTCATAATTTGTGTTTAGTAGAGGGAATTATACCTGCACTTGAAACAAGTCATGCTCTTGCTCATGCAGAAAAAATGGCTGCAGAAATGTCCCCAGAAGAGATTATCCTAGTAAATTTATCTGGGAGAGGCGATAAGGATATTAATACTGTTGCAGACATATCAGGAATTACCATATAAATATTATGTCTAGAATAAAAATAACTTTTGAATCTTTAAAAAATAAAAATAAAAAAGCGTTGATTCCTTTTTTTACTGCTGGAGATCCCCATCCAGATAAAACTGTTGAAATAATGCATGCCCTTGTTGAGTCTGGTGCTGATATGATTGAGCTTGGAATTCCCTTTTCTGATCCTATGGCTGATGGACCAGTTATTCAAAGAGCTAGTGAGAGGGCTTTAAAAAATAGTGTAGGAATAACCACTACGATTAAATTAGCTAAAGAGTTTAGAGAAAAAGATAAAACCACACCTTTAATTTTAATGGGCTATGCAAATCCGATCGAGGCTATTGGTATAGATTATTTTGTGTCCATAGCTGCAGAAGCTGGAATAGACGGTGTTATTACAGTTGACTACCCTCCAGAAGAGTCAAAGCAATTTGTTGAAAAGTTAAAAGAAAAAAATATTGATAGTATTTTTCTTTTATCGCCAACAACCGATAATAAAAGAATCGAATTAATAATTAAACAAGCTACAGGCTTCCTTTATTACGTTTCCCTAAAAGGTGTTACTGGGTCAGCAAATATTGATATAAAACAAGTTACACAGAATGTTCAAAATATTGAGAAATTTACAAAGCTTCCAATTGCTGTTGGTTTTGGAGTAAGGGATGCAAAAACTGCACAGCAGGTATCATCAATATCAGATGCTGTAGTTATTGGAAGTAGAATAGTTCAGGAAATTGAAAATTCAAATGATATAGATTTGATTGGTAACATAAAAAATTTAATAGTTGAGATGAGAAACTCTATCGACAAATACAGAGTGAATGAAAAATGAGTTGGTTGAAGAACATCATTCCTCCAAAAATTAAAAAAATTGTAGGGCGTGTCAAAAAGAATATACCCGAAGGTTTGTGGCATAAGTGCCCAACATGTCAGTCAGTTTTATATAAAACTGATCTGGAAAAAAATATGGAGGTTTGTTCTAACTGCAGCTTTCATAATAGAATCTCTGCAAGGGATAGAATAAGAATACTTTTAGACACTCCAAATCAAATTGAACATGGACAGAAAATAAAGCCAACAGACCCTTTAAAATTTAAGGATACAAAGCCCTACAAAGAAAGGTTAAGCTCAACTCAGGAAAAACTCGAAGAAAATGATGCGTTAATAATAGTTGAGGGGAAAATTGAATCTATTCCAGTTGTTATTGCAGTTTTTGAATTTGCTTTTATGGGTGGGTCAATGGGTTCTGTGGTCGGGGAAAAATTTGTTATAGCAGTTAATACTGCAATTAAAAATAAGTGCTCATTCATATGTGTATCATCAAGTGGCGGAGCCAGAATGCAAGAGGGACTGCTATCTCTTATGCAGATGGCTAAAACCAGTGCAGCGCTCACAAAACTCAGTGCAGCTAAGTTACCATTTATTTCAATTCTTACAGATCCTACAATGGGCGGTGTTTCGGCAAGTTTTGCAATGCTAGGAGATATAATTATTGCTGAACCAAAAGCTTTGATTGGATTTGCAGGTCCAAGAGTTATTGAGTCAACAGTAAGAGAAAAACTACCCGAGGGGTTTCAAAGAGCAGAGTTTTTATTAGATCATGGCGCTATTGATATGATTATTGACAGAAGGCAGATGAGAAAATCTCTTGCTGAACTTATAACTCATCTTGGATTTAGTTGAGTAAGCTTGATGAGTATATAAGCAAATTTTATACTGACACTGGCCGCCAGCAAATCAATATGGGGCTTGATCGTGTTCGTGCTGTAAAAAAATTGGCTAGCATAAACCCAGATTTTTTAATTATTACCGTTGGCGGAACTAATGGCAAAGGTTCAGTCTGCTCATTTCTAGAAACAATTTACTCTAAAGCAGGTTATTCTGTTGGATGTTATACCTCACCTCATCTTTTTAAATTTAATGAAAGAATAAAGATTGATTTAGAACAAGTTGATGATAAAACTATTCTTGAGTCTTTAGATTTCATTCAAGAAAAAAAACAATCAACAGACCTTACTTACTTTGAAATAACCACGTTAGCTGCAATGAATATTTTTATAAAAAAAAATATCGATATAGCTATATTGGAAGTTGGTTTGGGTGGCAGGCTTGATGCAGTAAATATTTTTGACCCAGAAATATCTATCATTACTTCCGTAGGTATTGATCATCAAGATTTTCTAGGAGAGAGTATTGAAGAAATTGCATATGAAAAATCTGGAATATCTAGAAAAAATAAGCATACAGTCTTAAATTTTACGAATATACCTGAGCCGATGATTGATAATTTTCGCAATATGGATGTACCTTTATCAATAATAAATGATGACTACTCTTTTAGTATCGATTCAAAGGGATACAATTTTATCAGCCAGAATAAGGTTATAAACCAACTTCCTACTCCTTTTTTAAAAGGCGAGAAGCAACTCACTAACCTTGCAGGCGCCCTCCGAGTAATCAATCTACTTGAGAATAAAGTACCGGTTATGTTGAGCTCAATAAGGGAAGGAATTGTAGAGGCTAGAATTAAAGGAAGAATAGAAGTATTGTCTGAACAACCATTTGTAGTTGCTGATGTTGCTCATAATAGTGATGCTGCAATTAATTTATATAATTTTATTAGTAAGGAAAAACGAAGCGGAAAGCTTTATGCTATTTTTTCGATACTGGAGAATAAAGATATCATGGAAGTATTACGCCCATTTGTTGAGATAGTTGATGAATGGTTTATAAGTGAAATAAATGACCCAAGAGCTCAAAAAATAGAGATTATTGCATCTTCTATCAAAAAACATAAAAAAAAATCAAGCATAATGAAGTTTGAAAATATTAGTCAAGCTTATAATCAAGCATTAAAGAAATGCAATCTTAATGATAATATTATAATCTATGGTTCTTTTCACACGGTTACCGAAACTACGAACGGAGTTAAAATATAATGGTTGGTTTAAAAGAGTCATTTCATGAAAGTGTAATTATTAAAAGAGCTCAAAGAAGGCTTATTGGAGCAATTACCATATTAATTATTTTGTTTACACTTTCTTTGTTTTTTGTAAAGGATTCAGATTATAAGAATGCCGATAATGAGATCAAGGTTTCTTTTTTAGAAATGGGGCCAGCAAGTTTTAATGTAAAAAATAATTCAAAGGGGCGCGAAGCTTTAAATAAAAATTTTCTAAAATTAGAAAGAAAAGCAATGGGAGTAAAGCAGCCTATTAAAGATAGCTTAAAATTTTTTACTGTTCAAATTGGTATATTTAGTGATGAAAAAAAAACAAAACAACTTAGAAATCAGATAAAAAATATAGGCGTCGAAACACAATTAAAAAAAATAAAGCTTTCTGGTCAAGATAAAATAAAACTTACTACTCAATTTTTTAAAAGTGAAAAGGAGGCTCAGGGAGCCTTAAGAAAGCTAAAGAATGCTAATTTTCCTGGCTTAATTAAGAGAAATTAGATACATGACCTATCTTGATTATTTTTTTATTTTTATAATTCTTCTTTCATTCTTAGTTGGCTGCTATAGAGGTTTTACAAGAGAGCTCCTCTCATTAATAGGGTGGATCTTCGCATTTTATATCGCCCACAATTTTAGTGGTGATTTCTTGAAACATGTTCCGTTTGAATTTGGCGAGCAAATAAATTTTATAATTATTTATGTATCTATTTTTATTACTATTTTATTAGTAGCCACATTCTTAGCTTTTTTAATCAATAAAGTGATAAAAACAATCGGACTAGGCCCATTAAATATAATTATGGGATGTATTTTTGGTTTTATGAGGGGGGTTTTAATAAGCTTTGTAATAATCTTTCTTGTTGAAAAAACATCATTTATAAATGAAGCAAGTTTAGATGAGTCCAAAACAATCCCTATTGTAAAATTTTTAATAAAAAAAACCCTATCTTATTTACCCCATGAGTGGAGTAACAAGGTAAAATACGACCCTAAATTCACCTGATTTATAGGAGAGCAGTTATGTGTGGAATAATTGGTGTTGTTGCTAATAAACCTGTAAATCAAATGCTCTACGACGGTTTATTAGTTCTACAGCATAGAGGTCAAGATGCTGCAGGAATAGCCACTTGTAATGCAGGCCGTATTAAAATGCATAAAAATAATGGCCTTGTAAAAGATGTCTTTCATACAAGGCATATGCGTAATTTAACAGGTAATATTGGTATTGGCCATGTCCGTTACCCAACAGCTGGATCTTCATCTGTAGCTGAAGCTCAGCCATTTTATGTGAATTCTCCCTATGGAATTGTTTTGGCACATAACGGCAATCTAACTAATTCTGATCGACTAAAAGATGACATGTTTAAGGGCGATCTTAGGCATATAAACACTAATTCAGATTCAGAAGTTTTGTTAAATGTTTTAGCAGATTCAATTGGAAAAGCAAACCAGGAAAATATTCTAACAGCTGACATAGTTTTCGAAGCAATCGCTTCTGTTTATGAAAGATGTGAGGGTGCGTTTGCTGTAGTTTCTATGGTTAATAATTTTGGATTGCTAGCCTTTAGAGATCCTAATGGAATTAGACCTTTGGTTATTGGTGTAAATGAAACAACAGATGGTCCTGAGTATATAGTTGCGTCTGAAAGCGTGGCTCTTGACGTTTTAGGCTTTAAGCTTTTGAGGGACGTTGAGCCAGGAGAGGCTATATTTATTAATATGGATGGTAATTTTTACTCGAAACAATGCATACCAAAAATCCAGCAATCACCTTGTATATTCGAGTATGTATATCTAGCCAGACCAGACTCTATGATTGACGGTGTCTCTGTTTATCAGACCAGGCTTAATATGGGAAAATCACTCGCTAAAAAAATAAAAAAAGAGTGGTCAGATTTAAAAATTGATGTAGTCATACCAATTCCAGACACGAGTCGACCAAGCGCTCTTGAAGTATCGCTTAAGCTGAATGCAGATTTTCGTGAAGGCTTTATTAAGAATAGGTATATTGGAAGAACGTTTATTATGCCAGGTCAAGCGTTAAGAAAAAAATCTGTTCGACAAAAATTAAATCCAATTAAAGTAGAATTTGAAGGAAAAAATGTATTATTAATCGATGATTCTATTGTAAGAGGGACTACAGCAAGAGAGATTGTTCAGATGGCGAGAGATGCTGGAGCTATAAACGTATATTTAGCCTCAGCAGCCCCCCCAGTAAGATACCCAAATGTTTATGGTATTGATATGCCCTCAAGGCATGAATTGCTAGCCTTCAATAAGGCTGACGAAGATATATGTAAAGAAATAGGTGCAGATGCTCTTATTTATCAAGATTTAGAAGAATTGAAAAAAAATATTACCCAAGAAAACAACAATTTAAAAACTTTTGACTGTTCATGCTTTGACGGTATTTATGTAACAGGCGGAATTGATGAAAATTATTTGAATAAGATTGAATCACAAAGGTCAGACAATATCATGAATAAAGATACAGCATCATCAGCATCTCAATTGGATTTTAGTTTTACCCTTCCGGAAAGTGATACAGGGGAGCTTGTTTAGCTTGGCTCTCACTTGTTTTTTATCTTATAAAGGGGATAATATTTAATACGCTGTTTTGATTCAGATTGCAGGGCGTAAGAAAAATAACTGCTAAACCGATTAATACCCGCTTTAGCAAATTAATGCTTAACGGGTTTTTTTATTTGCGAACTATTTGCTATTAAAGTAGGTTAATTTATACCAAATTGCTACACCTAGACACCTGTCAAAGTAGCCAAAAAGAAATTAAAAGTTTAAATGAAGAATAAAAAAAAATTTGAAACAAACTCAGTTAGGGCTGGATCAATAAGATCTGACCAAGGCGAGCATTCCGAAGCTCTATATTTAACTTCGAGTTTTGTATTTAAAGATGCTAAGGAAGCTGCTGACAGATTCGGGAATCTAGATGAAGGTAATATTTATTCTCGCTTCACGAACCCTTCGGTAAAAATGTTTGAAGATCGCTTATCAATTCTAGAGGGTGCTGAGCAATGCGTAGCAACCTCCACAGGAATGTCGGCAATACTAGCTTGTATTATGAGCCTCTGTAAAACAGGTGACCATATTGTCGTTTCTAAAAGCGTCTTTGGGACAACGATAAAATTATTTGATAATATTTTAACAAAATGGGGGTTACAGATAACTTATGTTTCCTTAACTGATTTAAGTGAATGGAAAAAATCTGTTAAAAATAATACAAAGATATTTTTTGTTGAGACTCCTTCAAACCCATTAACGGAGATTTGCGACATTGCCGCTTTAGCAGATTTAGCTCATACTTCAAAAATTCACCTTGTTGTCGATAATTGCTTTTCTACGCCAGCTCATCAATTACCAATTGAGTTTGGTGCTGATATGATTATTCATTCTGCCACTAAATATCTTGACGGTCAGGGTAGATGTTTAGGTGGGGCGGTTTTAGGTAAAAAAAATCAAATGCAACATGTTGCTAATTTTTTGCGGTCAGCTGGAACGTCCATGAGTCCATTCAATGCTTGGATATTTTTTAAAGGCTTAGAAACATTAAAAATAAGAATGGATGCACATTCGTCAAAAGCACTTGAGTTGGCCAAATGGTTGGAACAGAAAAAAAGTGTAAAGAAAGTTTTTTACCCTGGCCTTCCTTCACATCCACAGCATGAATTAGCTATGAGACAACAATCTTCAGGCGGTGGTATTGTTTCTTTTGAGGTTGATGGCGGTAAAGATCAAGCATGGAAATTAATTGATTCAACTAAATTAATATCTATTACTGCCAACTTGGGAGATACAAGATCTACTATTACCCATCCGGCAACAACAACTCACTCAAGACTTTCACAGCAAGAAAGAGATAGTTCCGGTATAAATGATAACTTAATAAGAATTGCTGTTGGGTTAGAAGATATCGATGACTTAAAGTTAGATATATCTATAGTATAAATTAAGCAATTCTGGACATTATTTTCAGCAATATACATGCTAAAATCAGTAATATTATCTCCTTCAAATTAAAAATTAAAAGTTAAAAAATATGGACGAATTCGCAAAAGAAACACTCCCTGTAAATATAGAAGACGAAATGAAAACCTCCTACCTAGATTATGCAATGAGTGTAATTGTCGGAAGAGCGTTGCCTGATGTTAGGGATGGTTTAAAGCCAGTTCACCGAAGAGTTTTGTTTGCAATGCATGAGTTAAGTAATGGTTTTAATAGACCTTATAAGAAATCTGCTCGTATTGTTGGTGATGTTATTGGTAAATATCATCCACATGGAGATACTGCAGCTTACGACACAATTGTTCGAATGGCACAAGATTTTAGTTTGAGGTATATGTTAGTCGATGGGCAAGGAAACTTTGGTTCCGTTGATGGTGATAATGCTGCAGCAATGAGGTATACCGAAATAAGAATGTCAAAAATATCACACGAATTATTGGCAGATATTGACAAGGAAACAGTTGACTTCGGCCCAAATTATGACGGATCAGAATTCGAACCTTTAATAATGCCTGCACGAATTCCTAATTTATTAATAAATGGCAGCTCCGGTATTGCTGTTGGCATGGCTACAAATATTCCACCCCATAATTTATCAGAAACAATAGATGCATCATTAGCATTATTAGCAAATCCGGAGACATCTATAGATGAGTTAATAAATTTTATGCCCGCACCAGATTTTCCAACAGCAGGTATTATTCATGGAACAAGTGGAGTAAAAGAGGGTTATCGTACTGGAAGAGGTCGGGTAGTGATGAGGGGAAGAGTCCACATCGAACCACTTGAAAAAGGTAACCGCGAAGCAATAATTGTTGACGAATTACCATACCAAGTTAACAAAAAAAACTTTATTCAAAAAATTGCAGAATTAGTAACAACTAAAAAGATTGAAGGTATTTCTGACTTAAGGGATGAGTCTGATAAATCAGGGATGCGCGTAGCAATTGAGTTAAAAAGAGGAGAAATTCCAGATGTTGTATTAAATAACTTATACAAGCAAACTCAACTTCAAGATAGTTTCGGAATGAATATGGTTGCTTTAATAGGAGGGCGACCGAAGTTGCTCAACCTAAAAGAGATTCTAGATGCCTTCTTAAAGCATCGAAGAGAGGTTGTGACCAGGAGAACAACTTTTGAACTTAAAAAAGCAAGAAGTCGAGGGCATGTATTAGAAGGTTTGGCTGTTGCGTTAGCAAATGTTGATGAGATAATAAAAATAATAAAAGCTGCACCAACTCCTCCAGAAGCAAAAATAGAATTGATGAAGAAGTCATGGAGCTCCGCTGTTGTTGAAGATATGTTAAAAAAATCATCTGAAGGTTTATCAAAGCCAGATGGTCTTGCAAAGGAATTTGGTTTAAAAAGCACAGGATATAAGTTATCTGACTTTCAGGCTCAGGAAATACTTCAACTAAGACTCCAAAGACTAACAGGATTAGAGCAAGAAAAAATTGTAATCGAATATCAAGAAGTTATGGATACCATAATTGATTTGCTTGATATCTTATCTGATTCTGAGCGCGTTACAAAAATGATTAGTGATGACCTTGAAGAAGTGAAATCTGAATACGGGGACAAAAGAAGAAGTGAAATTGTTGAGAATGCTGAGGATCTATCTATTGAAGACCTCATAACTCCTCAAGAAATGGTTGTGACTTTATCTAATTCTGGATACATCAAAGCCCAGGTTTTAGACGATTATAGAGCTCAAAAAAGAGGGGGCCGAGGAAAGCAAGCAATGACAACAAAGGATGATGACTTTATTGAGCAAATGTTTGTTGCAAACTCTCATGATAATATCCTTTGTTTTTCTAGTCGAGGACAAGTCTATTGGTTAAAGGTATATGAGGTTCCTCAAGGTAGTAGAATAAGTAAAGGCAAGCCTATAATCAACTTGTTCCCAATTATGCCGGGAGAGAAAATAAATGCTATTTTAGCCGTTAAAGATTTTGTTGAAGATCAATATATTTTTATGGCAACTTCAAAAGGCACAGTTAAGAAAACGCCTCTTTCAGACTTTTCTAACCCCAGAAAATCAGGAATTATAGCAATTAAGCTAGATAATGGTGACTTTTTAATCGGAGCTTCAGTTACTAATGGTGGTAATGATATTGTTTTAGTTTCCAATGGTGGAAAAGCAGTTTGGTTTGATGAGTCAGCTGTTAGAAGTATGGGTAGAAATGCTCGAGGTGTTAGAGGCATGAAGTTGCCAGAAAAACAACAAGTTTTATCTCTTCTAGTTGCTGTATCCGAATCAGAATCCGTTTTAGTCGCGACGGAAAATGGTTATGGAAAAAGAACTCAATTATCTGAATTTAGACGTTCTGGAAGAGGAACTCAGGGCGTTAAAGCAATTCAAGTCAGTGAAAGAAATGGCATTGTGGTAGCCGCAAAATTGGTGGGAGATCAAGATGAAATCATGCTCATTACAACTGGTGGAGTTCTGATACGAACACGAGTAAGTGAAATCCGTGAGCTGGGAAGGGCAACTCAAGGGGTGACCTTAATAAATCTTGGAGACGATGAAAAGCTATCTGGGTTGGAAAAAATAGTTGAAACAGATGATATAGGCGATGATGGGCAAGATGAGTTGCAAATTTAATTTTTCTGCTGGACCAGCCAACTTACCTAAAGAGGTAATGGTGAAAGCGCAGTCTGAATTTTTGGATTGGAATGGGACAGGTATGTCTGTAATGGAAATGTCTCATAGGGGTAAGGAATATGCTCCGATTTTAGAAAATGCTAAATTAAATTTAAGAAAATTATTAAATATACCCAAAAATTATAAAACCTTGTTTCTTCAAGGTGGAGCTGTGACACAAAACTTTATGGTACCAATGAACCTGCTGAATAATCAAACTGCAAGCTATGTAATATCAGGTTATTGGTCAAAAAGAACATTTAATGATGCACAACCTTTTTCAGGAATAAATATTGCAGCTTCTTCAGAAAATATAAATTATGCGAAGGCACCTGACTTTAATTCTTGGGATATCAAAGATAGCGACGCATACGTTCACTTTTGTTTAAATGAAACTGTTAATGGAGTGGAATATTTCGAAGACCCAAAAGTTAATAATATTCCTGTAGTTTGTGATATGTCATCAACAATTTTATCTAGACCAATTGATATTTCTAGGTACGGAGTAATTTATGCCGGTGCTCAAAAAAATATCGGACCTGCAGGTTTAACTATTTTAATTGTAAGGGATGACTTACTAGATTTTTCTGACAAAAAAACTCCCTCAACATTTAATTGGAAAATACAGTCAGAAAATAATTCGATGATAAATACACCATCATCTTATGGAATTTATATGGCAGGATTAGTATTCGATTGGTTGTTAAAGCAAGGTGGTATTAAGGCTCTGGAAGATATCAATATTAAAAAATCAAATTACCTCTATAATTTTATTGATTCAAGTGATTTTTACATTAATAATATAGATAAGCAAAATAGATCTAGGATGAATATTACTTTTAATATTCAGGATGATGAGTTGAGTAGTAACTTTGTGGTTGAGGCAGAAAAAGCTGGTTTATTCGGGCTAAAAGGCCATCGAATGGTTGGTGGACTCAGGGCTTCAATTTATAACGCAATGCCATATGAAGGAATTCTTGCATTAGTAGAATATATGAAGGAGTTTGAAAAAAAACATTAAATGAAAAAAGACCTTAATAAGCTTAGAGATGATATTGATAAAATTGATAGTAAATTATTAGATTTAATTTCAAAGAGGTCTTCTATTGCTCAAAAAGTTGGAAAATTAAAGGGTGATGGTGTTATATATAAACCTGAAAGAGAAGCTCAAGTTCTTTTAAGATTAATAAAAGAAAATAAGGGACCACTCTCAAATGAAAGTATCACTAATATATTTAAATCAATTATTTCTAATTGCCGAGCATTAGAGAAGAAGTTAAGTGTCTCTTTCTTAGGGCCTCTGGGTACATTTAGTGAGGAAGCAACAATTCGGCAGTTTGGTGAGAGTATTCAAACTATCCCAAGCGATAGTATTGATGAAGTTTTTAATCATGTTCAATCTGGTATAGCGCACTATGGAGTGGTTCCTGTTGAGAACTCTACCGAGGGTGCGATAAGTAGAACCTTAGATTTATTATTAACTAAGGAATTAAAAATTTGTGGGGAGATAATTCTTCCTATTCATCATTTTTTTCTTTCAAAAAAAAGAGACCTTAAAAAGATTAAGACTATATATGCTCATGGACAATCTTTAGCGCAATGTCATGATTGGTTAATGAATAATGTACCTGACATAAAAAAAATAGCAGTTATGAGTAATGCTGAAGGAGCAAGACTCGCATCCAAAGAAAGCAATTCGGCTGCTATTGCTAGTAGCAGGGCTGCTGATTTATTTAATTTAAATATATTATTTGAAAATATTGAAGATGAGCAAAGTAATTCAACACGCTTTCTAGTTTTATCTTCAGAAGATGTGAAGCCATCTAGTAACGATAAAACTTCAATTGTTGTCGCTACAAAAAATAAACCAGGAGCTATAGCGGAATTAGTAGCTCCTTTTGCAAAAAATAAAGTTAGTATGACGAAACTTGAGTCCAGGCCTTCTAAGATTGGTATGTGGGAGTATGTTTTTTTTATTGATATGGAGGGGCACCAAGAAAATAAATCAGTTAAGGCAGCTCTGAATATAATTGAATCCAAAGCCTCTTTTATGAAGATTCTTGGTTCGTACCCTAAAAACTAATCTTTATTATGTCTATTGTAGCTCCGAAATATATTTCTAAAATAAACCCTTACCAAGGTGGAAAGCCAATCAAAGAAGTTGCCAGAGAGATTGGCATTCCTGAGCATAAAATTGTTAAGCTCGCTTCCAACGAAAACCCCAGAGGTGTCAGTCCTATTGCGATAGAGGCAATTAAAGATGCACTATTCGATATACAACGTTATCCTGACGGAAATGGGTATTATTTAAAGAAAGCATTGAGTGAAAATTTTTTATTAACACCAGACAAAATTATAATTGGTAATGGTTCAAATGATATTCTAGAATTAGCTGCTAGAACTTTCGCATCAAAAGATGATCAGATTATCTTTTCAGAACATGCTTTTGCGGTATATAAAATAGCAAGTCAAGCAGTTGGGGCTGAAGGTATAGAGGCTCCATCAAAAAATTATTCTCATGACTTAGATGCTTTTTTATCACTAATATCCAATAAAACAAGGTTGATTTTTATTGCTAATCCAAACAATCCAACGGGTACCCTTATTAATAAAAAAGTACTTAAAAATTTTTTAGATAATGTACCAAATAATATTGTAGTTGTTTTGGATGAAGCTTACGATGAGTACTTGAAAGATGATTTAAAATCTAATGCATTTGAGTGGCTTCATGAATATAAAAATCTTATAGTCTCTAGAAGTTTTTCAAAAGCATATGGATTAGCAGGTTTAAGAATAGGATATGGAGCAGGTAATCCAGAATTAATTGAGATGATGAATAGAGTGAGGCAGCCATTCAATGTTAATCATCTCGCACAAGTCTCTGCGACAGCCTCTCTCAAAGACAGAGACTTTATTAAAGAAAGTAGAATAGATAATAATATTGGTATGAAGCAATTAACGGATGCTTTTAAATCGTTAGATTTAGAATTTATCCCGTCCTATGGTAATTTCGTAAGTTTTAAATTAGAAGACGAGAAGACTGCAATGATGTATTATCAGCATTTATTAAATAATGGTGTAATTGTTAGACCTATCGCAAATTATGATTTACCTAAATTTTTAAGGGTCAGCGTTGGTTTGGAGCATGAAAATGATACATTCATTAAATACTTAAGTAACTGTAATATATAGGATTTTTATGATTATAGTAATGAATAATTTAGCAACAGATGAGAATATAGAAAATGTTCTTAATAAAATTAAAGAAAAAGGGCTTGAAGGTACTGTTTCAAGGGGAACTGAAAAAACAGTAATTGGAGCAGTAGGTGATGAACGCCTACTGGATCCTGAATTACTTCAATCTTTGCCAGGAGTTGAGCAAGCCCTCAGTATTGTTAAGCCATACAAAATTGTTGGGCGTGAGTGGCACCCTAAAGATACAGTGGTAGATGTTAAAGGTCACTTAATTGGTGGAAATCATATTCAAATTGTATCTGGGCCATGTTCGGTTGAGACCCCAGAACAAATGAAGAAATCAGCAGATGGCGTTAAAGCTGCCGGCGTTAAATTGATGCGAGGAGGAGCTTTTAAACCTAGATCAAGCCCCTATTCATTTCAAGGAGCTGGTATGGATGGATTAGATATGTTTAGGAAGGCTGCAGATGATTCAGGACTTCCAATGGTGACCGAGCTCTTAGATGTTAGACATTTGGATGCATTTCTAGAAAAAAAAGTTGATGTTATTCAAATTGGCACAAGAAATATGCAAAATTTTGAATTATTAAAAGAAGTCGGCAAAATAAACGTTCCTGTGATTTTAAAAAGAGGCATGTCAGCAACAATCTCAGAATGGTTAATGGCTGCTGAGTATATAGCTATAGGTGGCAATCATAATATTATTTTTTGTGAAAGAGGTATAAGAACATTTGAAACAGCGTATAGAAATGTTTTAGATGTTACAGCTATCCCAGTTTTAAAAAAAGAAACACATCTACCAGTCATCGTTGATCCTTCTCATGCGGGGGGTAAAGCATTTATGGTTCCTGCTCTTTCACGTGCTGCAATAGCTGCAGGAGCAGATGGTTTATTGGTAGAAATGCATCCAAATCCATGCGAAGCATGGTGTGACGCAGACCAAGCTATCACACCTGAGGAATTAAAATCTTTAATGAAAGATTTGACTGCCATTGCGAAGATTTTAGGACGCTCAATATCCGAATAACTCATGGATATCATGAGTTTTTTTTAGATATTTTCCCCTGTTTCATTCTATAGCTATCATTCAATATTCTCTTTTAATATTTATTTAGGTTTTGTATGCATATAAGAGTCCTAGGTTCAGGTGCTGGCGGCGGATTCCCTCAGTGGAATTGCAATTGTGAAAATTGCGCAGGTTTAAGAGCAAACAATCCTAATTTAGTCGCAAGAACCCAATCCTCTATTACGGTGAGTTCAAATGATGAAGATTGGATTTTATTCAATGCCTCCCCAGATATAAGAGCTCAAATTGAGTCGTTTCCCCCACTTCAACCGGCAAGAAAAATTAGGGATACAGGTATATCTTCTATAGTTATTACGGATGGTCAGATTGACCATGCAACCGGATTATTGATCTTAAGAGAGCATGACAAACCCTGGGATATATATTGTACAAAATCAGTTTATGAAGATATGACAACTGGCTATCCGATATTTAATATACTAGGCCATTTTAGAGGCGTGAACTGGCATGAAGTTTCAACTGAGCTAGTTCCATATAAGATCCCGAAAGCTGATAACTTAATCTTTACAGCTGTTCCTCTTAAAAGTGAAGCTCCCCCTTACTCTCCTCATAGGCACAACACTGTACCTGGTGATAATGTTGGATATAATATTGAAGATACCAAAACTGGTAAGACTTTATTTTATGCGCCAGGGTTAGGCGTTATTGAGAAACATGTCCTAGACTATATGGGTAATGCTGATGTAGTTTTAATCGATGGAACTGTGTGGACGAATGATGAAATGTCCAAACATGGAATAAGTGATAAATTAGCAAGTGAAATGGGGCATCTAGATCAATCAAGCAAAGGCGGCATCATGGAAACTTTAAGCAGCCTTGAAAAACCACGTAAAATTTTAATCCATATTAATAATACGAATCCTATTCTTAGAGAAGATTCTGATGAGCGTAAAATTTTGAATTCTCACAATATTGAAGTGTCCTACGATGGTATGGATATTATTATTTAAGGACTAATTAATGAGTAAACCTTGGACAAGAAAAGAGTTTGAAGATAGATTAAGGGAAAAAGGGAAGGGGTATCACATATACCACCCTTTTCACGTGATGATGTACGAAGGTAAATTATCTAAAGAGCAACTTCAGAGCTGGGTATTAAATAGATTTTATTATCAAATTAGTATTCCATTAAAAGATGCTGCTATTTTATCTAATTGCCCAGATCAAGAGATAAGAAAAGAATGGATTGTTAGAATTCTTGACCATGATGGAGAGGGAGAAACGGAAGGCGGTATTGAGGCATGGATTAATTTAGGCAAAGCGGTTGGCTTATCAAGAGAAGATGTAACCTCTCTTAAGCACGTTAGTCCAGGCGTCAAATTCGCAGTTGATGCCTACATAAATTTTGCTAAACAACGTTTATGGCAAGAATCAGTCTGCTCCTCTTTGACAGAGTTATTTGCTCCACACATTCATCAACAAAGAATTAGTTCTTGGCCTGAAATGTATCCTTGGATAGATGAGTCAGGACTTACTTATTTCAAGAAGCGCTTAACCGAAGCAAGAAGGGATGTTGCGCATGGGCTTGGAGTTACATTAGATTACTTTAGCCAGACAAGAGAAACTCAAGAGCAAGCTTTAGAAATTTTACAATTTAAGCTAAATGTTTTATGGGTTATTGCAGATTCAATTATGCTTGCATCATCAAATATAAAAGTAGAAGATAGAGATTACCTTAGACAGCCAATAATTA
>Ga0209710_1001278_pt1 | contig 19796 bp, 14 predicted proteins | sample ArcticOcean_MG_C_5_FD_187436 | JGI IMG/M metagenome (GOLD analysis project Ga0209710, IMG submission 187436) | Marine microbial communities from western Arctic Ocean - ArcticOcean_MG_CB4_138 (SPAdes) (version 2) | ecosystem: Environmental > Aquatic > Marine > Oceanic | place: Arctic Ocean...
ACGTGGAGGGTGATACGGGTGAGTACACGGAATTTGATCAAGGAAATGATGCCGCCGGAAACGTCGTCTCAGGCGCCCGAAACGATTTTGAAAAAACACCATTCGGGTGTTCCGACGATCCCTCCGCTGAAGCCACGCGCCGGCTTTTGCTTTTAGCGTCCGCGGCGTCTTCCGAGGTTACGGAATTTCTCTTGGCCGTGCCTGGGGTGTTGGCGGTGATAGAGGCGCACGCCCCGTTTTCAGGGAACGGAAAAAACGCAGCGCACGGTGCGCTGTGGGAGCTTGTTTTCGCGAGCGCCGGGAATGGACATAGTTTCGAAGAAAAAAAAGACGCGGAAACTCGGTGCGCCGAGCGTTTCGCGGCCGTTCTCGCCGACCAAACCGCCGTGGTGGACGCGCTCGGGCTGCTGCGTTTAGTGCAGCTCGCGTCTTTGGCGCGCGTACACAGTGCTCCTGTTGTGTTCGGGAGCGATACAGACGGGGGGCTACACCGAGTGCTTCGCGAGACAGCCACGGCGCGCGCCGCGGTTGTCACCGCCGCCGCTGCGACGCGAGCGCAATTCACCGCGGCGGCCGGCGCCGGCACTCGCAAGCCCTCGGGAAGCGACGACGAGTCCGATGGCGAGCGCGAAAACGCAGCGCCTACGTCAACTCCTCCTCCGAAACCGCATGACCAGGAGTTTGAGAAACACGCACACGCCGCGTCCAACTCGCTTCGTTTGATCAAGGAAATCGTGGACGGGTTCGCGGGGGGGGCGGGGGCGAGGAAGTGTGATTAACTAGGCGGGAAACTTTTTAAAGGCACCGCACCTCTGGTCCGCGTCACTCCAAGACGGACTTTTTGATGAGAAGTTTCGAAAAATCAAGACCCCTCAAAAACAATCCTTCCAATTTCTTTACGCGAGACGAAGCTACATAGATTTGACCCGCTTCAAATATGTCTTCCCCGCAGTCAACTATCGCAAAATCCAGACTACAACCCTGAGACTTGTGTATGCTCAGAGCCCAGCTTAGATTTAATGGAATACTCATGTGTGTATATCGTTGTCCGAATGCTTCGAAATCAATTGAATGCTGCGTCACTTCCATTTTCCTTCCATTGGGAAATCGAACAATCGGAAATCCACCTTCACTGGAATCTATCACTATTCCAGTCGATCCGTTCACTATCTTGTTCTTCGAATGCATATCAACATTCGCGGTGCATATCACTTGGGAACCAATTTTCAGTCGCAAGGTGGTGTCGCGAAAAGAAGCGACCGTGTTGCACTTCACTATTGAATTTTGCTTTTCGACGTCCATTATTGCCCCGGTTGTTTTATTTGTGACAATCGAAGTGAACACGTGCTCCTTCGTCGTCAACTCTGAATTGAATCCTTCGTTTATACGGTTGACTTTTGCACGTGTCGGATATAGCTCCGTGGGCCGTATCTCACCTTCAGGAAAAACATCGACTCGACGTTCCAACTGCTTCTTTGTTTTTTGGCTTATCCTCCCGTTTCGTATGTCACTGAGTATAGAGTAGTAAGCATTGTCGTCTTGTTGCCTGAAATTCGTTGTCAATTCAAATTGATTCTTCCCGAACAGCAAGTCCCATCAGATTTGAAGCAAAAAGTCCCAGCGTCTCTTCCTTCCGATATTGGAGGTAGTTGGAAAAAATCCCCCGAAAACACTATTTGCATGCCTCCAAAAGGGAGATCACAGTTTCGAACTCCTTTCGCTGTTTTGTCCAACAGTTCGAATACTCTTTTCGAAAGCATGCTGACCTCGTCCACGAACAGCACCTGGCAGCGCCTCCAGTTCTTACTCCACATTTTGTGTTTTTTGATTCTCTCTATGATTTTGTCGTCGTCTTCGTTCGCGATGCCTATACCTGCCCAAGAAGCTAACGTTTTCGCGTTTTCGTGAATCAATATAGCTGCACATCCGGTCAAAGCGGTGATCAATCTCTCCGGTTCTTTCCGTGCAGTTGATTGAATCAAATCTCGAATTAGGTGTGTCTTTCCCGTCCCCGCCGCACCTGTGAGAAAAAGAGACTGTCCGCTAAGGAAAACGGATTTGATATGCTGTTGTTCACTCGATAAATCTAGATCACTCATAAAGCTTTTACATTACAATCCTTTATATTATTTTGGGCGATAGAAATTGATTTTTAGATTTGTTTATAGAAATCGTGATGGTGGCGGCGGTGTTGGTGGTGGCGGCACAGCTGTGGCGTTTGGTGGTGGTGGCACTGCTGCGGCGTTTGGTGGTGGTGAGGGTGGAGGCGGTGGTGGACTCGGTGGTGGTGGCGGAGTCACGAAACGCCTCGGGATGCGCGTCTCGTGGCACCGCCCTTTCATCGTATTCATGACCACATTGCAGACTGACTCGCTTGGACAGCCACAACCACAATGAAAACCACAAACCCAACCACAACCGCGATAAGACACGCGTTGCCCACCGCAGCGGCGCTGCGGCAACCAGGGACGCAATCCGTGTCCGCCATGATGGGCCGTGGGGGGCGTGCGCGGGGGGATTGACCGTAAACGGTCAAACTCACCCTGAAATCAACGCAACTGACCCAATCTCACGCCATGCGACGCACCACGCAGACACTAAAAACTGAAAATATCCGAGGATCCGCACAGATTTAATCGCTGTGGTGCGTTTGCTGGAGTCCAACGGCGTTCCCTCGCGAAAACATATCAACCATGACATGTAAAACTCCACTACCGCGCCCTCCAGCGCCATGGCCAACAAAAAAGTCGTCACGTTCCTCGACATCGCCAACAACAATGACACCTTCGACGTCGGCGAGAGCGTCGCGGCCGCGGTCTTCGCGCACGTCACGAGCACCCGAGACCGTCGTCTGTCTCTCGGGTGAGGAGAAAAGTGGCCGCGTCTGAAGGGTCGTGGGGTGCCTGCGACCTCGTGATAGACAGCGAGCTCGGGCCGCGGCTCACGAACCACCGTTTCGTCAACCTGGTGCGATACTGCGGCGACGTGAAGCATCTGGAGGTTCGCGACGCTCGCAGCTTATCGTCCGCGGTGTTTGGCTGCTTCTCTGCCCGGTTGTTTCTAGCCAAGTCGTTCGCCTCGCTAGAAACCGTGAAGCTCACCAACTGCTCCGGGTTGACAAGCTCCGGTGTCCTCGCATGCATGAAGGATACCGGTATGTTCGATCGTCCTAAAGAAGACCGCTTCCGATGCTTGCGTCTCGCCGGGTGCAACATGCAAGAAAAACAGCACCTCGCTGAGCTCCAGGAATGCCTCGGCACCGGGCAGCGGGAAGTGTTTTTTGAACGTCGGACTCGAAACGGGCAGGAAAATGTTCTGGTTCGTAAGCCTTACACAATGGCGGCGAGCATCATAGACAAATCCAGTGTTGACCTGTGGCCGTGCCACGCGTGCCACGGATCTGCATCGGAAGACGTATTCTTCGACTGCATTGCGACTACTGCCGAGGAGGTGGCCGTGTGCGAATCGTGCTTGAAAACGTTCTGCGGCGCGCGCGCCGATCACTGCGGGACTCGCTACTGCGATACCTACTTCGTGTGCAACGACTCGGACTGCGAAGAATCCGTCCACGTGCGTACTCGTGATGATTGCGACAAGACGTTTTGCGAGGATTGCGGGCACGACCCTGACAATCTCAGGATGTGCACTGACGGCAAGAAAGAATGGTACACAAGTTACCGCGCAGACTAGACTGCCTGGAAAAGAAAAACTATTTCTTCATCGACTGTGACGAATGCTGGTGCGCTTGGTGCGAGGACTGCGATCGAAGCGAGAGTTTAGGGTTTACCGGGCCGGGAAACAACATGTGCGCCGGTGAACGGGGATGCTGGTCAAGTAAGTGCGGGCCGTGTCTGGACGCGAAAGATACGTGTTACGGTTTCTGCCAAGTTTGCGAAGAATCCTGGTGCCCGGATTGCGATCCAATTGTGACGACGGAGTACAAACTCAAAAGGAAAAGAAGAAGACACGTGGAGCCTACAGCATATACCGTAGCCCCGCATGCAAGGAATCGCTCCCAAGGAATCCGGAGGTTCAGCTCTGGTTGAGGGAACAGAAAAACGGGGACTTCTGGATGTGGAAGTACAAGAGGGATAAAAAGAAGTGATCACGCCGCTCGAGTTAGCTCGATGTAGATTCGGATACGCAACGATTCGTCGTGTTTGCATTGCAAAAGTAACGTCACGTCTCGCCTCACTTCTTCCCCCCCTTTTTCCTCGACCCCTTGCTCGCGACAGCCATCTCTTTCGGTTCCTCCGAGGGCTTCCCGTCGCCCATTTCCGGGAACTCACCATCCGCCCCCCCCGCGGACGCGGTGGCGGGAACGAGCGTTGGCGCGTTCGCTTTCGCCGCTTTCGGCTGGAACTGGTAAACGCTGTAAATCACGTTTCGCCGAATCTGCGCCATCATCTCCACAAACAGGTTGTACCCTTCCAGTTTGTACTCGATGAGGGGGTCTTTCTGCGCGTACCCCCGTAGGCCCACCGCTTGTTGCACGAACTTAATCGCCTGAAGGTGCTGTTTCCACAAGTTATCAGTCTGCGTCAGCACGAAATACTTCTCCGCTTCGTCCATCAGCCCGGGCTGCGTGGCTTCCACTTCAGCGCGCTTCGTGAGGTACGCGTCTCGGCCGCGTTTCACGAGGTAATCGCGCACGCCGTCCGCGCCGCCTTTGTTCGCTTTGTCCCTCAAATCAGCCTCGTCGATGTCCTCCATGAAGTAACAGTACTGCGCCATTTTGTTCGCCAAACCCTCTAAGGGCCACTCGCTTTGTTCCACGGACGGGTCCAAGTTCGCGGCGACGATGTCATCAACGGTTTGCTCGGCGTACTCCAGCATCAACCGCTGTAGATCCTCCGGGTCCGCTTTGGAGTTTTGCCAGAAAAGTGTCAGGGCCTTTCGTAACGTGGCCTGAGTAATTACGGGCGGACAACCGCCAAACGTGGAGGCGGGACTTGGGAAATGCGGGGACGTACCTTTCAGCGCTCTTCTCCTTTCGAAGTACAGCTTTTCCCGCTGGCTGTTCAAAACCGCGTCGTAATCGAACAGCTGTTTCCGGATATCGTAAAAGTACGTCTCCACTTTCTTCTGGGCCTGGTCAAGAGACTGGGTTAACATCCCGCTTTCAATGGGCATGTCCTCCACCCGGAACACGCTCATCAGGTTTTGGATCTTGTCCCCGCCGAAAATGCGGAACAGGTTGTCTTCTAAAGAAAGGAAGTACCGCGTGCTCCCCGGGTCACCTTGCCGTCCCGCCCGGCCTCGGAGCTGGTTATCCACCCTTCTGCTTTCGTGCCTTTCCGTGCCCACGACGTGCAGGCCGCCGATTGCGACGACTTCGATCTTCTCCGCGCCCGTGACCTTTTTGAACTCGGCTTCGATGGCGTTGAACGCACCGCGAAGCGCCAGGGCTGCGACGTCGGTGGTGGGCGCTTTTTCGCACGCGAATGAAAGTCGCTCTTCCGCGTCCAGGGCATCCACGGACCGCTCGCCCCACTCCTTGCCCGCGGTCGCGATGGCGTCGGTGAGAAGCGCCTGCGTCGCGGCGGACAGCTCGCAAGGAAACAAACCGTCTGCGATTGTTACACGAAAAGTGGTTAACGTCTTGTATGTCGCGATGTATGGACAAACAGTCACCAGCGTTAGAGGTAAAACAGTGTGGGTGGGATTTGGGAAAGGACCAAGGCCGTACCCTTCACCCGCCACTTGCCCTCCTTCCCGCCGCCCAGGTTTTTCTTCTCAAACGCGATGTCGCCCTCTTCAGGCATCACAACTCGCGGCATGAGCAGCTCTCTGACACGCAACCGCGCCATGAACTCGGCGTTGCCGCCTAGCAGGATATCGGTACCGCGGCCGGCCATGTTCGTCGCGATCGTCACGCTTCCCTTGCGCCCCGATTGCGCCACGATTTCGCTCTCGCGCTCCACGTTTTCGGGCTTGGCGTTGAGGAGCTCGTAGGTAATGCCTTCTTCGTCCAGTAGCACGGCTATTTGTTCCGACCGTTCCACGGAGGTGGTGCCCACTAAAACCGGCCTGCCTTTTTTGTGCATGCGCGCGATTTCCTGCCGCACTGCGTTCCACTTCCCCGATTCGCTTCGAAACACCACGTCTTGCGAATCGTCTCGCTGGACGTTCCTGTTCGTGGGCACCACCTGTACTTGCAGGTCGTAGATGTTGTTGAACTCGGTGAGCTCGGTTTCCGCGGTTCCGGTCATCCCCCCGAGTTTAGGGAAAGACTTGAAGAACGCCTGGTAGGTGACACTGGCAATCGTGACGGTTTCGTTTTGAATCGGCAGGAACTCCTTCGCCTCCACGGCTTGGTGCAACCCGTCGCTCCACCGCCGGCCCTCCATCGTCCGCCCCGTGAACTCATCCACGATCACAACCTCCTTGCCTTTGATGATGTAACTGACGTTTTTGATTTGCAAATCCTTCGCTTTAATGGCGTTGATGATGTAAAGAGCCCACTGCGTCCGCGGGTCGTACAAATCGGTGACTTGCAGTAACTCCTCGGCGGCTTCGTACCCCTCCTCGGTTAGCAAAACGCTCTTTTGCTTTTCGTCCACGGTGTAGTGGAATTCTTTCTCGAAAGCATCCGCTATTTTAGCCGCCTGGACGTACCTTTCGGACGGTTTGTCCGCTAAACCTGAAATAATAAGCGGCGTCCGCGCTTCGTCGATCAAGATTGAGTCCACTTCGTCGATGACGCAAAAGTTGAAGTCCCTTAAGACTAACTCCGCGGGGGTCTGGGCTAGGTTGTCTCGCAGGTAATCAAACCCCAGCTCGGAGTTCGTGACGTAGGTCACATCGGATTCGTACCCGTCCCTGCGTTCCGCATCGCTCATCCCGCTCTGAATCAAACCGCACCGCATGCCAAGAAACTTGTGGATCTGCCCGATCCACTCGGCGTCTCGGCGGGCGAGGTAGTCGTTCACCGTCACGACGTGCACGCCTTTCCCGCCCAACGCGTTTAGAAACGCGGGGAGCGCGCTTACCAAGGTCTTACCCTCCCCCGTTCGCATCTCCGCGATCTGCCCTTCGTGCAGAATCATGCCCCCGATGAGCTGCACGTCGAACGGCCTTAGGCCTAGCACGCGCGACGACGCTTCCCGAACCAGGGCGAAGGATTCAACGAGCAACGAATCGAGCTCGGCGCCGCTTCGTACTTTCGTTTGAAGCTCCTTGGTTTTCGCCCGGAGCTGGTCATCGCTCAACTGCTTCATGGCACTCTCCAGGGCGTTAATCGCGTCCACCCGCGGCTGGTACCGCACCTGCGTCTTCACGGAAGGGTCGCCCTTCATCACGCCTTCTAAACCGGCTTTGATCTTGTCAAGAAACGCGTCGCACTTCAGGGGGGCGCGCGTCGCCCTGACGGGCTTGGCGGAAACCCCGGTCGGTTTCTTGACAGACCGGGCGCCGCGCATCGCATGGCGCGCGGCGAGTGAGGCGGTTTGGCAAGACGCGACGGAGCTCATCGTGTGACGTAGGGTCCCGACGTTGGGCCTATAACAGCGCTTCCGCAAGATCCGTCGACGAACGCTATCCTCCGTGAATGCGACTGCCTTCACACGGAGTGCGCGGTGGCGAGGCAACGGCGGGGGCGCGCCGCCGGCCTGGTGTATCGACTTAGGTCGAGAAAAGCGACGCAAACGATGCGCGGAGAAGATAAACGCGTGGTCGTCGGGGTGCGCGAGACAGAGTGGGACGGCGGCGGTGGCGAGCATTCGTGATGTCCACGACAGCAGCAGAGAAATCTGTCGAGATCCCACGTCATTCGTCTGCACTCGATCAAACACTCGACAAACCCCGTGTCAGGTGTGACTATTGGAGCAACAGCTTTCTTCCTTCGCGAAGAAAAGCGGAAACGTCGTGCAACAGCTCGTCGCGCGTGCCGACGACCGCGATGCCCCTCGCCGCCGTGGCCCACGCGTTCACCGCGCGTGTACTGCCGCGAGTGTCTCCCCGACAGCGCGCCTCGGAAGCCGTTGGCGATGCGCCGTCGACATCGCGCCGACCGAGTCTACGCTTCGATTCCGTTAAGTTTCATCGGCGGTGGCGCAGCACGACGGCGAAGGCCGGCGCCTCATCACCCACCTCGTCCTCCCCCACCGAGAGGGAGATTTTCGCGGACGCGGAGGACGCCGTGATTCGTCTCGCCACCACCCTGAACGCGTACGAACACGTCGCGTTTACCTCACGCTCCACGAACATGGGCACGTACGTGTACCAGCAACTCAGTCAGATTCCCGAACAGGTAAGGGAGGGCCTTTCCAATGTACCACGTTCCGCCTCCCCGATCGGCCCGATTACCACGACTGTTTACTCATACTATGGAGTACATTATTTCCAATCCCTCATACTGGTAACTCTTACTGGCGTACTGTGGTATTTGACACAGTACCGTGTCAATTTACCGCCCGGTCACACCCCGGTACCCTGTCCAATCCCGGAACACACGTCACGACCGACTGACACGTTCTTTTCCGTCTCGCAGTACCGCGGTTTGCTGATCGACGAGCTCACCGATCGCGGGTTAACCAACTGCTGGTTCATCTCGGGGTTGCTTTACAAAATCAAGCTCGCGGAGCGGGAAACCTCGGGGCCGATGGACATTAGCAATGACTTGGAGGCGTACCAGGAGCGGATGGATTTGCTTTGCGAGATGATTGAGGACGGGGACGTGGATGGCGATGGTAAGTATTTCCCATTTAACACATTCCGCCGACTAATTGCCCAGACAAGACTGACTTTTCTTTTTACAATCTCAGGTGTCGGAGCCGACGACGACGAAGACGCGTACGAAATAGACGACGGAGTGACGGTTTCGCGACGGCAAAAAAAACGCGTCGCCGCGTGTGCCGCGAAAGCCGGCGTCCAGGTCTTCGAAGGAAGAGCCTCTGGCGTGCCAGGCGGGCCGTTCGTGGACCGGTTCCAAAAGGTGCTTTACCCGGCGCCTCTGGACAAAACGGGCGGCGCTTGGCACGGGAGGGTGGTGCTGAAAAAACCGAAACTCGTAGAAAAGGTACGTCCCCGCGTTTCCCAAATCAAGAGACGACGTTTGTTTGACGGTTGTCCGCCCGTAGCTACGGTTCAACACATACGTCACAATCTCGACTGTTCGGCCCGATTATGCTAAGTGCACTGTTTCCTCGGACCCCAATCCCCCAATACATTCTACTTGGTGCCACTCGATACTGACACTTTTCGGAACGCGAAAAAGTTCCTACCGCTTTACTTCAAAACCAACGATACGTTGGAGCGGTTCTTAAAAGTCCCCGCGACCGGAGAGGACTGCGATCTTTCCTTGGATTACCAGAACCCGCCGTACTTGGAAAGCGACATGCCGCCGAGCTTACAATATCCGTCTCGGATGACGGACGGGGTTGCGAAAGCGCTGGTCGGGACGAACGGCGACGCGATCGACACCGCCACGTACGTGTTGGGGCTTTCTCAAATCCAGGCGCGCTGTTTGATGCGGCGTATGGAGTGCAGTCAGACAGTACTGCCCGACCTTTCCCAAAGGCCTGACTGTTTTGCCGATTGCATAAGACAAGTGCACTGTTTGCCCATACAGTACACCCATACTTGAGACTGACGTTTTTCGTTTACAATCACAGGTGGTGGCCGATTCCCAAGTTTCCAGTTCCGCCGTTCGACACTTTGGTTGATTACTTACGCCCGCTCGGGCCGGGGGTGTACGTTGGTAAGGGGTGGCGCGGTGGGGGCGCGGGGGACGAGTTCCTCACGTTCATTCTGTTCCGGAGGTATGACGTTTCCGAGGAAGACGCGAGGGAGAGAGACTAGCTATTTGGATGAAAATCTGGAAAACTTTGGGTGCGTTATTTTCTTGGACGCAACGCCTGGAAGCGTCTTCACTTCGCGAAGGCACTGCCTCGGTGCGACCGCGTCGGACGCGGTCGCGCGTCTGGTTCGCGTCGTCGTCTGGGAGCGGCATGACCCACCGCGCCGTGTGTTTCGTGGTTAGTGTCGTTTGTTTGTTCCAAAGCGTCTCCCCGACAACCGCGAACGATCAAAGCGCTTCGTTCGGCGATTCCGCAGGTCGCGATGTTTGGGGTGCCGTCGAGGACGCGCCTTGCTCCCCCTCCTCCCCTTGCGTGCACCTCATCCCGCACACGCACTTGGACCCTGGTTGGCGGGACACGTTTGATGGGTACCACCGGAAGTTTTCGGCAAAAATCCACCCGTCGGTGGTGTTGGCGCTGGCGGAAGACAACCGCAGACGATTCACGTTCGCGGATGTTTCGTTTCTGGCGCGGTGGATGGAGACGGTCGGTGAGGACAACGTGCCGGAAACGTGCGTATATGCACCGAAAGAACAGTCAGAAGAAAGCGCGACAGACGGAATCGACACAGTTCCCGACGCGCGTTGGCGAAGACCTCATGCTACGAGTCCGACGAGTCCTATGACGAAACAAGGCTCGGAGGGGCACGAAGTCCACAGCAGCGGAAAAGGCGCGACCACAGCGGAACCGTGTCCGCGAACGTGGCGTTTGTTGGTTGTTCGTTTGGTGGCTGAACACCGACTGGCATTGGTGGGCGGCGGGTGGGTGAGCCACGACGAGGCGATGACCCCGATCGAACTGGCCGCGGCGCAGTACGAAGAGGGATTGAGAACGCTGGTGGGTTTGGGTTTTTTCGGAACACCCCTGGGTAGCGACGTCGCGAGTGACGAGTTCTCGAGTTCTTCTAAAAACACACCACGGGACGGCTCGTTTGCTGTTCAAAAACCGAGGCAAAACAAACACAAAGTCACCGTGGCTTGGCAGATCGACCCGTTCGGCCACGCCTCGTCCACCCCGGTTTTGTTGTCGCACATGGGGTTTGAGCACGTGGTGCTGAACCGCGTGCCGTACTTCGCGCGCGACGCGGCTGTGCGGGACCGGAAACGGGAGTTCACATGGATGCGCGGGGAGGATATTGGAGATGAAGATACAAGGCGGAGCGAAATTACTTCAAGTACTTCAAGTACTACAACTATCGACACAAGCACCTCTGGAAGTATCGACGCGCATTTGCTTCGGCGGCATTACAATTTGCCGCGCGCGCTTGACTTGGATAAACACGGAATGGGGGTTGTCGGCGGGGTTGGTTCCGGCGTTGGTACCGACGCGGTGCCGGGTACGGTTACCGACGCAGCAGTACACGCGCTTATCCGCGAATCAAACGCCGCGCTTGAGGGCATCACGCACGGCCACGCGTTCGTTTTGGTGGGGGACGACTTTCGGTGGACAGACGCGGGACGGACGTTTGCGCGATGGGAGGTTTTGCTGCGGCGGTTGGCGGACGAACTTGACGGCGGTGAAACTAACAAAAACAAGGGTAGCCGCAAGCTTACGCCAAACACGCGAGATACGAAGCATAATTTGCGGTTCCGGTGGTCCACGCCTACGGAGTACTTTGAAAGCACGGAGCGTGTACGAGACGCACGTTCAAGGGATGACACGAGGGACGTTACTGAAACTTCTTTTGGTAACAAGTCGCGACGAAACGCGTCCCCGAAAATCGGCAGTTCTTTCTTCCCGTACGCAAACGCCTTCCCGTCCTCCGAAAACGCGTGGGTCGGGAGTTTCGTGGCGCGTCGGTCGCTGAAAAATGCCATCGTGGACAGCGCGCAACAGGCAGTGGTCGCGTCTTCGCTGGTTGCCTTGGTGGACGCATCAATGATTACCACTCAAGGATTACTCACGGATCATTCATCAAGCACTCCCGAGATTGAAAAAATTGAAGATGGAAAGACGATGGATTCAGCAAGCACTCTTTCGAAAAAACTAAACCGCGCGAACGCGCTCGCCCGAAGCGCTCGCCGCGGCGCTTTCCTCGGGTTGCACCACGACGCGATTACCGGGACTTGTCCTTTGCGTGTCGCTGAGGATTACTTCCAAAGCTCGGACCGCGCGGTTGCGAACGCGCGCGCGGCAATACGTGTTGCGTGCCAAATCGCGCTGCGGTGCGACGAAACAGGGGAGGGGATGGAGGTTTATTTATCGGGGACGAACCACGAAATCGGCGACAGTACGGACACAAACAAAGAAGCGATGAGACGACAAACAGACACAAACAAGCACCAAAGGGTTCCTGTGTTACGCAAACCAGGAGACTCGATTGCCGTGCACAACGCAAGAGGCGACCCCGTGTCCTACGGCGAAATCGTGATTAAAATCAAAACCGGGCTGGTGGCGGTGGACGCGCGCTGGGATACCGTTCCGCTTAAAGGGCAAAGACAAGTGCGCGTAGACGATGAAAGTAACGAACACGCGACCGCCGGGCAAAACGATTACGTCACGCTCGTCGTCGCGGTCACCGATTTGCCCGCGTTGGGTTTAATCACGGTACGCGCGGTGAGTGACTCAACACTGGACGGAATTAGCAGTGACCACCTTTACGAGTTGACTCCAAAAACGCAAAGTGACGTCGGCGCTTTGTTCGACGCGAAAGGCGCGTGGGTTCAAGTTTCGGAAACGAAATCTCTGACTGGAGCGCATACAGAAAGATGGCAAAAAGAAACACAAAAAGATTTTACCGAAACAAAGCACCGCCGCCGGTTCGCCAAACTCACCGCGCACTCCGTGCAGTTCCCCCGGGACGAGCACTTCGGGGACGGGCCTTACGTGTCGCGAAGTGGGACGGCGCACGTCGCGCTTACCTGGATTGGCGTCGTGCTTGGTTGTTTGCTGGGAAACGTTTCCGCGGGACTCGCGATTCGGTTCGCGAGACAGGCGAGGAACGCAAACGAAAGTTTTCCGAAAAAAATCGCCTCTTCTTTTCGCCGCGACCCGCTCGCCACGAGGGTTTTGGTTTCGGTGGTCGCGGCGACGCGGCGGTGCGTGCGTGTTTTGCGAAGAAGGGACGCCTCTTGCTGGAAACGAGCGAAATATTCCAAGGAATCACTTCCGGAAACCGAGAAAACCGCGCGCCGAGGGTTGTGGTTCGAACAAAATTCAGTGGAGAGTTTCAATTTGGCGAGGGACGATTTTTCGTCCCCGTTTCTTTTTACCGCCGCGCTGACGGGCGGGGTTGTTTTTGCCATCGCCGTGTGGTCACCAGAACTCGTGACTGACAAGACGTACAGATCTCTTGTCGACGGCGGCGTGGGCTTTGGGTTGACAAACATAGGCGTCCCTGTTGGAGGTTTATGCGGCGTAGCGGCGAGGACGAGGTTTTTTTCGTTGGACGAAAAGAAAACAAAACAAAGTTCGTTTCACGTAAGAAACGAGACGCGGTCGAAATATAAAAAGCGCAACCGTTCAAAGTTCAACCTCGGCGTCGCGTCATTGGCTCGTTTCCTTGGTTTAGCACTCAGCGCCACACTCGGCGCGTTGTTAGTCTCGACGAGCGCGCCGTGGAGGCACGCGCGAGCGTTGCGAAGTGTGTCCGTACCAAAGTGCTATGGAGGCGCGGTGTACGACGAATGCTCTTCCGCGTTTGGCGGATCGGGTACCAACGACCCGAGCGCGGAACTGGTGGTTCGCAAACGCGTGTCCCACGAATCGTCACATGCCGATTCGTATTACGACACTCCAGAAATCGCGTGGACCGCGACCGCGCCGTTGGACGGCGAAATCGTTGTGCGAGTGGGGTGGAGTATGTATGAAGGAGATGGCGACGACGGGACAAAGATGAAGAAACCGAAATCGAAAACCGTCGCTTCTTTCGTAGCCGTCGCGATCGACGACGGCGTGGGTGCATTTTTAAAAAAAACCCCTTCCTTCGGTTCCGTGTTCACGGAAGGGTGGTCCCTCGCGGCGCGCACGCAGCCCTCGGGGAAGTTCGTAAAGGTCTTCCACGGCGATGGTTTGGGTTCCAAAATTGGCGGTGGCGGTTCGCATTCCGGAATCGTGTTTCGCAACGCGGGCACCTCAATCGCGTTGGTGGGCGGAAAACAAATCCAGCTCGGCGTGCACCGCAACGCGCTTTCCGACGACGGCCACGGGTTGGGCGGTCACTCCGGAAACGTCGACCTGTCCGACCCAACACCCGGGCGCTTGTCTTTTCACCTGGTGGGTAAGCAGTCAGGTGACGACGACAACGCGAACTTTCGAAACCTAGCCCACCGAGTCTCGCGGCCGTTACTCGCGGTCGCGGTTCCCGGAAAAGGAAAGTGCGCCACGGCGACTTGGTCGGCGCTTTCGCAGAAAAACAGCTCCGCGAGGAATTCTTGGGACGGTGGCGACAAAAGAAACACCTTCGCGGTTTTGTCGCTTTCGGTCTCGTCGCCGCCCGGGATCGAACCTGGGACGAATCCTGAAAACACGGACGGCGCGTGTCCACTTTGGATGCGCGTGCAGAACGTGGGGCCGGGGGTACTGACCGCGGAGTCGGTGCGACGCGCGGTGCGCGACGCGGTGGCGATGACTCCGGAAAGAATTCACGAAGGAGGGCTGGCGTACGCGAGGTGGGACAGGAAGTGCGGGTAGATGTTCTTGACACTATTTATTTCAGTCACTGGACATCCTCGTCGCCGAAACCGAAGTAGCCGCGAGTGGTGAACGGCTCTTGCTTGATCTCGGGCTCGAGCTTGATCTCGGGCTCGGGCTTGATCTCGGGCGAACTCTCCGGCTCGCGTTTGACCCGCTCCGAACTCGGCGGAGCGGCGCGTGCTGCTTTGCACTCTGCGCACCTGCTCGTTCGCTTGCCGTGACGGCAAGAGCTGCAAGCCAAGCAGCTGCTTTTCAGCTTGCCGTGAGGGCAGGGGCTGCATACTGTGCAGCTGTGTTTCAGCTTGCCGTGAGGGCAGGGGTTGCATGCTGCGCAGTTGCTCTTCTGCTTCCCGTGGGGGCAGGTCGTGCAGTCAAGGCAGCCCTGTTTCAGCTTCCCGTGAGGGCAGGGAGTGCACGCCACGCAGCTGCCTTTCAGCTTGCCGTGAGGGCAGGGGCTGCAGTCCCCGCAGCTGCCTTTCAGCCTGCCGTGGGGGCAGGCCGTGCACGCCACGCACTTGCGTTTCAGCTTGCCGTGAGGGCAGGGGTTGCACTGCGCACAGCTGTTTTTCACCTTGCCGTGGTGCGGACAGGGGTTGCACTCTGCGCACTTGCGTTTCAGCTTGCCGTGCGGGCAGGGGTTGCAGTCCGCACAGTTGTGTTTCACCTTGCCGTGGGGACACGGGTTGCACTCTGCGCATGCATGTTTCTGCCTTCCGTGCGAGCACCGCTTCCGATTCGCGTCCATGACTCTCGGTCAGTCGTCGCGTGCCGCGCGCCTCGACGTGTGTCGTCGAAGCGAAGTGGGAGTCATAGCTTTGAGGTGACGTTCTCGATTTTTCCGAGATTTGTCAAAAATCACATGTTTGACCGATATTTTGATCCGTGGCGTCTCTTTTTACGTGTCGAAGTTCTGGATTTGACCCTTCTACCACCGAATAGCCGATGAATATTTTGACACGTCATTCGCGATTGGCAATACGAGATGTCGCTGTGTCGTGCCGTCACGGCTGCACAGCTGTTCCGCGCCCCGGTGGCGATGTTGGCGGCGCGCGGCGCGTGCCGCCGAGCTTCCGCGCGATGGATCGTCGCGCGTTGCGGTTTGCATGACGTCGTGGTGGATGCGTTGGGCGTGACCTCGCGTTTGAAACGCGGCGGGTGCGACACGCACCACCCTCCGTACGATCATCGGCATCGACACAACCACGCCCGTCGATCCTTCGCCGCGCACTCCGCGGCGGTTGATACACACACGATGACGACACCGCTTTCGCAGGAGGAGGACCAGACGTCTTTCCCATCCGAAGACCCGTTTGGACTGGTGAAAACAGAGCTCGGCGCGATCAGCGCGCGCATGCGCACCGCGGTGACCAGCGACATTCCGGCGCTGAAAACCGCGGCGGAGTATTTTTTTCGTTCGGGGTCGGAGGGGAAACGAGTACGGCCCACGGTTTTGCTGCTCATGGCCAGCGCGCTTGGAGAAAAGAACACTGGTCGACCTGCCGCTGGCGATGAGACAAATGGCGTTACACAAGGCGTTACTAGTGGCGTTACACAGGAAAACGATCACCAGCCCGACCACGCCCCCGCGCACGAAACCCCGTCTAGCGTCCGGCGAAAGCAACAAAGGCTCGCCGAGGTGACGGAATTAATTCACGTCGCGTCGCTTCTGCACGACGACGTGATTGACGGCAGTGCTACGCGACGGGGCTTACGAGCCTTGAATCTGGAGGTGGGAAATAAACTGGCTATATTAGCTGGTGATTTCCTATTAGCCAGGTCATCCGTTACCTTAGCGAGCTTAAAAAACGTGGAGGTCATTGAATTGCTCTCACGAGTCCTGGAGCATTTAGTGACGGGCGAGGTGATGCAGATGACCGCTGATGGCGATTCTTTAAAATCCTGGGACCACTACAAGAAGAAGACGTATTTGAAAACCGCTAGTTTGATTGCGAACTCATCAAAAGCGGTGGCGATTCTTGGAGGGCATGGAGAGGCTACGGCAGAGTTGGCCTACGACTACGGCAAACACCTCGGTCTCGCTTTCCAATACACGGACGACGTGCTTGATTTCACGGGGAGCGGTTCCATTTTGGGCAAACCCACGCTTGGCGATTTACGCGAAGGCATCGCCACCGCGCCCGTGCTTTTCGCGTCTGAGGAATTTCCAGGGCTGACGCCGCTAGTCGCAAGAAGGTTTAAAAATCAAGGGGACGTGGAGCAAGCCGCGTTTTGGGTGCGGGCGAGCGCGGGGGTGGACAAGACAAAGGCGCTCGCGCGGAGGCACGCTTTGTTGGCGTCGCAAGCCGTGGACGCGATGCCGAGGGTCTCGGGGGGTGACGAACAAGAACAACGGAAACAGGCGCAGTGCAGACGCGCGTTGAAGGAACTGGCGCGGGTAGCGGTGGAAAGGATAAAGTGACGTCTTGGTACATCTAAACAAGACTTTATTACTGGTATCTCTTTACTTTAAGGAAAGGTCTTGCTTGATCTTTGCTCGCCAGAATCCCTCGTCCGTCCCGTCCGTCCTCGTCCCGTCGTCCGTCCCCCGCCTCTACGCGTCCATCAAATCCTCCCGTACCCTCTTCTCCCCCACCAGCGGGTCCATCAAAACATCCTCCGGGTCATCGATGTCGTCCACGGCCATGGGTGTCTGGTACGGCGCGTCTGTTTTAGGACCTGTACGTGCGTCCTCGTCGGCGGTCGCTTGATCGGCGGAGGTGGTTTTCATCTTTTCCGCTTCGCCCGCGACCCTCACCTCGCGCTCGCGCCACCGCGCAACCCGCGTAGCAATCACAACGCTCGCCTCCGGGTCGGAAACCAGGTTGATTGGCAGGTAGTGCATGTACCCGTCGTCGTTGCCTCCCATGGTGTCATTGTCTGTTTCCGAGACGGACGACCGTAAAGTATAAATATCGACGTCCTCCGATTCGGGGTCGGTTTGTCGGAGCGCGGCCAGGGATTGTTTCGCAAACGCCTCGAGCGCGGTCGCCTCAACCGCCAATCGTCGCGCGTTTCGCAGCGCGTGCGATTTCGTCAGGCTTGTCTGCTCCGCCTCGGTCGCCGCACAACACGCGGCCGCGCTTCTCGGTTCGCGAAGCTTGCCGACCAAGGTCAAAACGGCGGACTGGTCCGCGACGCGAATTCGCGAAACGGGTTGTGCCGTAGGTGCGGTATCTTCCCCGCCAAGCGCGGTACCTTCCTCGCCGCGAAACTCGTGTTTTTGATGCGTTACTAACTCCTGAGAATTCAAACTCAGTGCCGCACCTTCCCCGACAAGTGGCACACGCGGTTCCCCCCCGGTTTCAACAACAGCAACAACAATCGCGCCTCCTGACGCCACGACTGGCGACGTTTCCCCGAACGGTCTCGGTGTTGGTTTTGGAAACGTTTGCGCAAACACTCCATCCGCCGTCTCAATCTTCACGCCCTCCGCCTGCTCGGTCTTCGCGCCGCGCGTCTGCGCCGCTGCCGCTGCCAACGCATCCGCCTCCGCCCGCGCTTCCGCCAACTCCATCTCCTCCAGCTCCATTCGCACCGCGTGTTCCGCCCTCGCGACTCGCACGGCGGCTTCCACAGCGGCCCCCGCCGCGACAATCGTCGGCGCGCCCAGCGCTTTCGTCACCGAACCGGACACGTCCCCCGTGTCCCGCGCCAGGTCGCCGCAAACCGGAACGTCGAACTCGTCTTCGCGTTCCACGTACTCCTCGTTGTCGTCAAGCTCCACGAACCCGGGTTCGAACGCGCTCCACTTTTCGTCGTGTACGGAACTCCACACGTACATCATCCCGTTGGAACCCAAGACGACGAACACGCACTTGTGTGGGTGCGTCGCGATTTGGCACACGCCCTGGTTGTGGAAAAAGAAAGTGTCAGTCTCGTGCGGGCAATCGCGTAGGCGGAACGTGGTGATTGGGAAATACCTACCTTGGACGCCTCCGCGCCCACCGCGACGCGTATCACAGTCCCGGTGTCCCTTGCCCAGACGTGCAGTTCGTGCGCCCCCCCCCCGCTCGCGGCGACCACACACTGCGCGTCGTGTGAAAACGAAGCGCAGCTCCACTGGCCTCGCGAGTGCTCGTTTTGGAACACCGTGGAGGGGGTGAGGACGCCTTTTGGTTCTTCTTTTTCGCTTTCACTATTTTGCGCGCCACCACCGGGCTCGTCTTCGTCCTCCTCCACGGCGAAGGCGTTGTTTGTGGCTGGCGACTTCTTGGGTACCGAATTTGAAACGTTGGTGGCGCCGAGGTTGGCGTCCTCGTTGACGCAAAACGACCGCACCGCCCGGGCGTTTGAAACCGCCTGATTGTAGAAAAATAAATGTCAGTCTTGTATGGGCAATCAGTCGGCGGAATGTGCTGATTGGGAAATACTTACCAACAAGAACTTCCCGCACTTGGAAAGCTCCAGGCGTTTGATAACAAGCGCGTCCGGTACCTTGCACGCCTGCACGATGTCCGCGGTGGCGGTTTCGACAACCGTTATGACGCCCCGCGCGCCCGCCACGAACGCGTGCTTGCCCTGGATTGAGAAAGAAAAGTGTCAGTATTGTATAGGGAAACAGTCGTTGGATTTGGGAAAGACCCAAGACGTACGTACCGATTTCGAAAAAATAGCGTGCCCCGGCGACTTCACCACGTTCGTGTCCCCATGCAGCCCGTTGGTGGGAATGCGGCACACCAGCGACGGGACGTCAAGCGTGCCTGGCATTTGCGGAAGCGGCGTCCTTTTCCGGCCTCGATTCAGCGCGAACGTCGCCGGCGAGTCGTCCGAAGGCGCTACAAGCGCCAGCGAGTTCTGTTTTCGTAAAAAGAAAGTGTCAGTATTATATTGGGCGATGTATGGACAAACAGTCACCAGCTGAGAGATAAAACAGTGTGTTGACGGATTTGGGAAAGCCCAATCAATACGTACGCTGTTCGGCGAGTACCGCGCGTCGTGCAGGGGCGCGTCCAGCACGGCTCTGAAAACGGTGTCGTTTTCCTGGACGTCCCACACCGTGACTGACCCATCCGCATACGCGGCTAACAGCCGCCGGCCATTGCCGCTCCAGTTCACCGAAAGCACCGCGCCCGGCCCGGCTTGTTTTTGATTTCCAAAATCGTGTGTTTCCTCGTTTGTGTCTTCGTTTTCCTGTAACGTGCGTTCATCAACAAGCTCCCTCGCGACGGCCCGCGTTTCGAAGTCCCAGATCTCCACCACCCCTGACGCGGTACCCGTAGCCAGCAGAGTCCCGTTGCGGTTAAAAGCAACACACGTCGCGCGGCCGCGCTGCAACGACTCCTCAATCACCTCCAGAACCGGGGAGCTGGTGGAGGCGTCTGTTTTTTTTTGTTGTTTTTTTTTTTTGTTTTTCGATCACGG
>Ga0209710_1001280_pt1 | contig 19761 bp, 18 predicted proteins | sample ArcticOcean_MG_C_5_FD_187436 | JGI IMG/M metagenome (GOLD analysis project Ga0209710, IMG submission 187436) | Marine microbial communities from western Arctic Ocean - ArcticOcean_MG_CB4_138 (SPAdes) (version 2) | ecosystem: Environmental > Aquatic > Marine > Oceanic | place: Arctic Ocean...
GTTTTTTGTTTAAGTAGTACCATGTTTCAGCCGGATCTAAGTTGTCTGTCATAGCGTGAGCTATTGGAAAATATAAAGTTTGTTTACTTGTAGCGATTGCAATTCCTGTAACAAAACCATCTTTTCTTACTGCACCTAAACCTTTTGTCTTTAGGTTAGGATCATAAGTTTCTAAGTCAATTGCAACAATATCTATATCAGTTAAATCTAGATCTTTTAATTGTGGAACCGTACACATTATTTGTAATCCCTTTCTTTAATCATTTCTAAGTAATGTATTGCTTTATCAATATCTTCTAACTTACCCTTTGATTGATGTCTACAGATATATTTAATTGCATTACCTTCTGCAAAAAGTAATTTATTTTTATTTATAAACTCTGCCGGCTGTATTTCCATGTACATATAATGTGTACCTGAAACTTGTTTTTTATAAGCACTCATGTCTAACTCCTAGTGTTGTTGTGTATTTGCCTGGGCTCTTTGCTAAAGTCCAGTAATCAAAAATACCTCTGCTGTATGCAGTGTATTTTAATCTTAGTGAAGTAAAGTAAAAATCTTTTTTTGTAATGGTCTCATCAACAATAACATTGTCAAAGGTCAGTCCCTTAACTGTGTGTATGTTGCCATAAAAGACTTGAACCTTGTCATCAAATTTAAATCCTTTGCTTAAAACTTTTTTAATATAAATTAATTTTTCTTGTGTAACTTTAGAAGGGATTCTAACTAAATCAAAATCAGTGTACTGTTTAGTTTCTTGTTTTAATAAACCTTTGTCAATTAACTGGTCCACTGTGTAATCTTCTTTGATCCAGCCATCAAAAATTTCTTTATTAGCTTTGCCTCTGACAATTACTTTGCTACCCATGTAATCCCAAAAGTGTTTAATTTGAGTTAAACTTACAGCCATACCTTTTATAAAATCCGGCCATACCTTGTGCGCTCTTAATTCTTTCTTAGCTACGTAAGAAGTGTTATCAACATGACTAAATTCTAATCCGTGTTTAATAAAAAAATTTCTACAACGTATGTCGCTAGGTGTCCCTCTGTAAGTAAATAGAAAAGTTTCAGTTGTATTTTTAATTTTATCTAACAAAATATCTAAATTACCTGATTGCTCTAAATTTGGTAGATAATATCCATTACCTTTAATAATTTCGCCCACAGAACCCTTATTATGCCTTTCGGAGTACTTAGCGGGTGTCCACACCCTATGAGACCCATAGCGGTCCCAAATAGGCTCTATGGCCTTCCTACAGTGTTTATTAATAGCTTCACTACATCTTTTACCTTCTTTGAGCTCATCGTAAGGATTAGCTGCTAATTTGTGATATTTGTCTGCATCAGAGCCAGAGTACTCAAATAAAGTTTGATCTGCGTCTCCTACTAAATAGTAATGACCTTCTTTTACATTTTTTGCCATCTTTTCAATAGCTAATGTTTGGGGTACATTACTATCCTGACACTCATCAATAACCAATGCGTCAATGTCTGGATCTTTTACATCAGGATGTAGAAAATCTTCCACCATATCAGCATAATCACATTTGTTATTATCTTTGTGTTTTTTGTAATCTGTATAGATTTGATACAAAGTTTTAATTAATTCAATTGTGTAAGGTTTATAAGAATCTTTATTACATATTTTCCAATACTCTTCTAAAGTTTTACCATGTCCTCTTGCATCAGAAATATATCTATAGAATTTATGTTTTCTTTCTATATCTGTTTGTGGATCTAATTTAAAATATTTCTCTTGTATAATTAAATTATTGTGATCATCTAAATCAAATTTCTCTTTAGGTAATAATCTACCTTTACAATAACTATGAATTGTAGATATTGTTTTCTTCATAGATTTTAATGTAAATCCCCTACCTTGCATTTCTGGAAGTTTAAGAACAGCTTCTTTAATTTGATTAGCTGCTACGTTTGTGTGTGATAAGATTACTATCTTCTCTGGTGGGTAATCTTCTTTTAATAATTTTTTATACAGCCCTAAAATAAAATCATGGGTTTTACCTGTTCCTGGAGGACCTGCAATAAATCTAGGCTTCAAAATCTATCTCCCCTGTTGTCTCTGTGAACTCTCCTTCATGAGTAATGTCTTTCGCATCAATCTGTGGTTTATCTATACGCCAAGATACCAATGACTTTTCTTTGTATTTACCCCTATTCTTTTTTGCTTTTAATATTCTTTGTAATTTTAAAACCAAATCAACTCTTTCAAAACTTATCTTTTGACTGTGTAAAAAATCTTCAAATCTATCTAAATTAAATTCTAAGGAGTCCTTACTTTTACTAAAGTAAGGTAACCCATAGTAAAATAATTCTTTCTTATCAGTGTAAGCTTTAGTTTGTTTAATATAATTCATAAAATATTTTTTAAATACTAATTGACCATCAGCTTCATCTTCATAGTCTTCTGATTTTTTTCTAGACTCATATTTCTGTCTCATAATAACTTCAAAGTCTTTTGGTGGCATTTCTGGAATCCAAACCGATGCCATACTTATTACTGCATCATAAAATAGTTTTTTATTTCTAAGAGTTGGACCATCTAATATTATTTCTTTAGGTGTAGGAACTCCTTGAACCACTGCATTTATTTTAACAATGTATCTGTCTTGACCATATTCCGTAATCTCTCCAATAGATTCTTCTGCAACTTCCTTACCAGTTCCATTAGATAAATTACTATCTTCTGTTGCAACCCAACTAAATAATTCTGCAATAGCTTTTGTAGAGCAACCAATTATTTCTGCTAACTTTGGTAAACCTAAATTCTTTTGTGCTTCTTTACCTGTTGTACCTTTAGATCTTCTAGACTCTTTTTCATTATCATTAGAAGCTATCGCAAGATTATAAATAAATTCATCTATATCGTGAGCACTCCATTTAGTATGTTTTAATAAAACTCCGGCAATAGCTGTGCAATAACTATCTCTCTGTCCTTGTGGTGCATATAAAATACAAAGTGCAGTAGACAAGGCAACTTTTCTTAAGTCTGCATTTAAGTCTCCAGGATATTCGTTAAATCCTCCAAACCTTTCCCATCTTACTACCTCATTTGCTTTACTGTGTTGAGATCCAGGAACAATTGTATACCTAGTTTCTCCATGTCTTATCTCACACAACATCAACCCGTGTGGTAAGTTTTGACAGTTACTATTCTTTTCAAATTCTTTTGGTAATGAAAATTGCTTAAATTTTAATTTACCTTTCCACCAGTAATGACTGTATGGATTGCTACTTCTACCAGATACACTGTCGTGTATTGAAACATATTTTTCTATAAATCTTTTTGCAAGTTCATTATCAATGTCACAATCAACGTCTTCATCTAATCTTAATGCTATCTCGCAGTGTGAATATTTTTCTTTCCATTCTTCTTTCGTAATTTTAAAATCAGGTTTATTCCACCCTTTGACAATTGGTAAACCTTTTATACAGGGTATAATAACCCTGCCTAAATCTAACCATTGATCATAAGTGGTCGGACCACTATTATTTAAATTTTCTATCATAAATTTTTTATGGGCGAGTCCAGTCTCCCTTCATCGCCCACTTCCTAGGAACTTATAAATTTATAGTTTTTTTAGGTTCTTCTTGATTTTCCGGTTTAGCTTCAACTTCCCCTGTACCAACTCTGTCAGCGAAATTTTTAGCTATCTCGTACACGCCTTTATCCTGTATAGGACCAACTTGTGATACATCCCATCCAAACCATGTTCCTTTGTCATTTGACATTTGAACAGTCTTTAGTTTGTAAATGTGGCTGAATGTTGGCGGTGTAAATAAACCATTCTTACCTTGTAGTTTGATACCCATCATCATTGAGTTCCATTTTCTACTAATTTTTAATTGAGTAGCTTTCATAGAAATCAATGCAGTTGTTGGACTATCTCCTAACAAAATTACAAAATGATTAGCTGTGTTTTCAATATAATTACCATTAGGTAATCTATCTTTGTATGATTTGTCACGAGTAGTTTTACTCATGATATCACTTTCAGCACCATGAATTGCAACTGGAGCACCCGTACTATTACCCCTATCTTGCCATTCAACTAATTGTCTCTTGTAATGAACTGGAAGTACATCAACACCTTTAGCACCGTCATGACATTGACCGCTAACTGTATTTAATATCATTCCTGGTTCAGCACCTTCGATGTATTTTGCATGTACCTTATTTACTTCTGGTGATAGTTGTCCTAACACTTTTAGAAATGGTAATGCCATATCATCTTGAGACATATTTTCTGCGCCTTGATTTGCATCAGCTTCAAACATGTTGACTGCTAATGCGCCTGCTTCTTCTTTTTTTACTACATTGTTCATGGTTATTGTTTCCTTTTGATTGTTGTTTTATTTCCAACGAATACGTTGAAAAGTTCCGTTGGCATTTCTTTACCTGCCTCTATACGCTCACGGACTAGCGCTTTCAGAGTCATGGGTTCTACCTTCAACTTTTGTGTCGGTTGGAACCCTTGACCCTTCGCAAGGTCAGCATATGATGCTGCCTTGTTATCCTCGTTACGACCAAAAGATACTGAGATCTCGTTCTTAATAATATCCCCTAGTCCATTGTTACGAAGCCAGTTAAAAGCCGATTCTTTATTTGCTTGTGTAATTGAAGCACTATAGTTCGGCTTAACATCTACCGAAGATCCATCTACAAGTTTAAGGTGGGATAGACCCATCTCAGACATCATTGTAGGGATTACCTCGCTAGATAAATAATCAAAATTCTTTTTTTTATCTTTTAAAATTTCTTCAGATGCCTCTATTTCTTTCTGTAATTGATCTAGCTTTTCAACTTGATCTGCTAGGGACTGAATATTATCAGTTTTACCTAACATAGTTTGTTTGTCTTCTTCAAAGTTAATGTTACTCATCTATCTTTCCTCTTTCATATAAGTTAATTGCAATAGGATAATATTGTCTTTCTTGTTTATCCCATTTCAATAAATTGTATTTACCGTTAGTCATGTCAGAAACTATAGAACATGCTACTCCAATAATTGCAGGATCTCCAGTTAATAATAAATGATCTTCTGATGTAAAATTTTTTAACATTTTTCTAAGTTTAAAAATTAATGGACCAGGAGAAAATATTATCTGTGAAAGTTCCGGTAATAAAAAAACAAACTCACCATATTTTGATGCGCCCATAATATTTATTTTAGGTCTACCTTCAGCAGTACCAGCAATTTCTTGAATTACGTAAACTTTATTTTCTTTCATATTGACAATATAGTTATAAATGTTATCTTGTCAAGTAGAAAGAAGAAAAATTATGAACTATAAATTTAAAACAAAACCGTTCGATCATCAAATGACTGCATTAGAAAAGTCATGGAACAAAGAAACCTTTGCCTATTTTATGGAAATGGGAACAGGTAAAACAAAAGTCTTAATTGACAATATGGCTATGCTTTATGACAAAGGCAAAATAGATGGTGCTTTAATTGTTGCACCCAAAGGTGTAATTAAAACTTGGTATGAACAAGAAATACCTACGCATTTACCAGACCACATTGAAAAACTAACTGTTTTGTGGCAAGCAAATATTACTAAATCACAACAAGATAAATTAGATTCTTTATTTGCAACTGAAGAAACATTACATATTTTAATTATGAATGTTGAATCTTTTAGTACAGAAAAAGGAAAAGACTTTGCATTTAAATTTTTAAATTCTCACAAAGCTTTGATGGCTATAGATGAGTGTACAACTATTAAAAATCCCAGTGCTAAAAGAACTAAGAACATAACTTATTTAGGAGAGAAAGCTAAATACAGAAGAATTATGACCGGTTCTCCAGTGACTAAAAATCCATTAGATTTATTTTCTCAATGTAATTTTTTAAGTCCTTGGCTATTAGACTTTACTTCTTTCTATGCATTTAGAAATAGATACGCAGAAATGAAAACAATTAATGTTAGTGGTCGTTCTATACAGATAGTAAATAAATTTCAAAACTTAGGTGAGTTATCTGAAACATTAAAAGAATTTTCTTACAGAGTTTTAAAAGAAGATTGCTTGGACTTACCTCCAAAGACTTGGACTAAAAGGCATATCACATTGACTCCTGCTCAAAAACAATTGTACGAGACAATGAAAAAACAAGCCTTCGCACATATGAATGGTAAAGTTACATCTACTGTAACTGTGTTAACTCAATTGATGAGACTGCATCAAATTACTTGTGGACACTTCACAGCTGATGATGGAACGACTCAAGGTATTGCTAGTAATAGAATGAATGAGTTAATGAATGTTCTTGATGAGATAGAAGGTAAAGCAATTATCTGGGCTAACTATCAATACGACATAACTAATATAATTAAAGAAGTTAAAAAGGTCCATGGTCCGGGATCCATTGTTGATTATTATGGGCTCACGCCTCAAGATAAAAGACAAGACCACATTATAAAATTTCAGAACGATGATAATTGTAGGTTCTTGGTGGGTACACCTCATACCGGTGGATATGGTATCACGTTAACTGCCGCTAACACAGTGATCTATTATTCTAATGGGTATGATTTAGAAAAGAGATTACAATCAGAAGATAGAGCACACAGAATAGGACAGAAAAAACCAGTAACTTATGTCGACATAATCGCTGAAGATACAATCGATGATAAAATTGTAGATGCTTTAAGAAAGAAGATAAATATAGCTTCTGAAGTCTTAGGAGAAGAATTAAAGTCATGGATTTAGTAGGATATACGCGTAGGCGCGCCCAAAATTTGAAATTAAAGATCTACGGCTTTGCCTATAATAGGTTTATATTTTGTTTTACCATCTTCTCTATACGCCCATAAAAATTGTTTTCTAGGCTTGTCTTCTATATAAGAACAGTGGCACCATCCACTTGATGGCTCACCTTTTTTGTAGTGCTCGAGAATCATCTGGTCAAAGTCAAGATTTTTATATACCCAATCACAAAGTTCTGCATTATCTACAGCAGGACATTCAAAATCAACGGCTTCCGCATCACAGTGTTGACTATTAATTGAACTCCCTATTGCAACTGATAATTCAGGTGATCTATAGCAACTAGTCACAACTACAGGACCAAAATGATCTCTGACGGGTTGTAAAATATTATCACAAATTAATTTTAATTTTGCTATCTGGTCTGAGTTAGGGTTGTTATCTATGCCCTTACGGACAGCAGTGTCCGATTTAATTAATTCTTGAAGCGTAAAATTTCTACTTAGATTCACAGTAATATCCTCCCACAGCTTGTTTGTTATGAAATGCTTGTATCCAAATCTGTCCATTACCTGCAGAATAATTTGGATTCTTAACGTAGTATACTATCTTATCGTAGAGTTGAGAACAAGACATTCCTGGGGGAACAGGAATAGGTTTAAATTCGTATAAAGTACTTGAGAGTACGATTATTAAAATAAGTTTCACTTTATTTAGTTATTAACATGAATAGCATACTGGCCATACCCGCTATTAAAAATCCAACAGATGTCAATAAAATAGTTTCTATTCTACAAATCTGTTTTTCTATTGCACTAATTTTTTGATGAGTTTGTTTTTGCATAATTCTGCAAAGTTTTTCATGGTCTTCTATTTTTTGTAAAGCGTTTTTTTTCATTAAGTTCTCTGCCTTTGTGCAATTACTTTTTCACTTGGAGATAATAATGCTTCTTGAGTTGTTGTCAAGCCTGTGGTTTGATTAATTTGTGGTGCACTTGCTACTAATTTAGGCTCACCTGAATCAGGCAATGGTGGTGTAGGTAATTCACTTTGTATCCCTGTCTTAGGTGCTCCAGGAACTACTAAATCTTTAACTGCTCCAGGAATTTTTCTAATAGTTCTCTCAATAAAACCTTGTTCCAACACAGGATTTCCTTGTTGATTATAGATCAACTTGCCTTCTTCATTTGTTTGATATTTTTCTCTATCAGGGTAGTATCCTCCTTCAAATTGTTTTGTCTCTTCATTAAATGTTTCAGGGAAAAACTTAACATTACTATAAGCTGCTTTAACTTTGTCTAATTTTGATTGAGGAAATAAAAAATTTCTGTTAGCTGAATAATAAAAATCTTTATTATCATTATTAAGATTTTTCATTTGATCTTTAACAGCTTTAACTTTGTTTTCAAATCTGGGTTTAGAATAATTAACTGGAGTAAATCTACCTGACATAAGGTTATTAATTAGTGCACGAGGAGTACCTTGAGCTTTCATAATCTCAAAAATTTTACCTGTCGATAAATCTAATAGTTCTAAATCTTTCATTCTAATATACATATCTCTTTGAACTCTTAACGCTTCTTGTTGCATTTGATCAAATGTCTTAACCATATCTGTTGGAGTTTTACTTGCAAAATTTGCTACACTATAAAATTGTTCTGTCTCATCCACTGCTCTTAAGTTAGCGTTCATTGTACGTGTAAAATATCTAAGATCTTTTTTAACATCAATTCTAATGATCCGTGTTCCAGTAAACAAGGCTAGTAATTCGTCCATTAAGTTTACAGGTTTACCACCTTTAGTTAAATCTTTAGTAAGTGCATCGCCAATTTTTCCACCACTAGTAAGTATACCGGGCTTGACTCCATTTAATATGTGAGCAAATGATTTAATAAATTTATCTCCCAAGTCATCTGTTTGCGTATAAACAAATCCTCCTCCATCTTTTCTACCATTTCTTGTAGTAACATCTATAAATCTATCAAACCCTAAAGGTTCTGATACAAAAGGTTCGATCAGTGTTCTTACTGGACCGTCTTCTGCAAACATAAGATTTAATACAAACTGTTCTGTCTCTTGTGGATTTAAATCTTGAGCTCTTGCTTGAGCAATAGCTGCCTCTAAAGGTTTAGCTAAACTATCGTATGGACTGAAGTAAGAAAAATTAATAGCTGCACTCTCGCCATTCTTCCATTCTTTAACAGCAAGAAGATTTGAGTTTGCATCCCATGATGCAGCTGATGATCTTTTGTAAGCATCCCATTGAGAATCTGTACTGCCTGTAAGCAACTGAGAAATTTCTTGGAAACCGTTACCTATTGCGTAACTAGTTAAAAAAGCTCCTGTTAATCTTCTTAAACCCATTTGTCTAATAACTTCATTAGGATGAGCAGCTTCTTTTAATCCTGTGCTTATAATATTTGTTCCTGTTCTAAGGATTTCTGCAGGGAAAGATATGAAATTTCCAAAAGGAAGTTTTCTTAATTCTTGAATAACTGGAGGTACTTTACTGTAAGTTGGGTACGTGTTTCTTAAAAGATAAGCTGACCCTTCTTCTATGGCATCGTCATAAGTTTTAAGTACTCCTGTAACGGGATCGATTGAATCAAATTCTTTACCCATATATCTAAACCAACTTTTAACATCGTCTATACTTTTTAATCCTTGAGAAAGTTGTGACTTACCATACTCCCAGCCGTATTGTTTCCATAAGTTATCTCCCCCAGCATAAACTCTTGCAACTTTATCTGTAGGTGCCATCTTCATTAACCTATCAAACAAAGCATCTGTTGTATTAATAGAACCATCTTTCAATTGACTCAAGACTGATTTCATTTCTGATGCTACTACGTTTTCATCCCAGACTCCTAGTCTTACTAATTTTTCCACGTAGTTATTAAATTCTACTTCATCAATTTTATTACCACCGGCCTTAAATATATCTCTTGCTACAATTCTCATAGCGTCAGCAACACTAGCTCTGTTACCAACGTGGCCATTCATTAATGAAAAGAATGAAGCTGAAGTTACGTTTCTGACTTGTGTTTGAGGAGAGTATAATGTTTTACCTATCTGTACTCCAACTTTAAATTGTAATGCGTGTCTGTAGAAAGCCATTTGAACTAACTTATCTAATGCGTTTCCTACACCTTGAAACATTTGTACATATTCTGGAGACGTATATTTATTTAATAAATCTGATTTCATAATTCCAAGTCTTGGAACTTTAGTTATTTTTTGTGCACCAATAAACCCTGCATTAATTGCATCTTCTGCATTGTTAAATAACCAACCATTTTTTAACCCTGACTTTGCAATGTAATCTGCAGCTCTTTTGTTAGCCATGGAGGCTATAGCTTCTGAAGTTGTGTAAGCAACAGATCCTTTTAAATTTCTTTCAGGCCCAAGTAAATTTTTAATCTCTGTAGGTAATTCTTCTCCTGTTTTTAAAAATCTAAATTTATCATTTTGTAATATTCTTGTACCAATTTCTTTTAACTGTCTTAAAGGAGACTTACCCTCTGCTTTGCCTGTTCTCAATATATCTTCTGCATGCATTCTAGCTGATTCTTTATACGCTTCTTCTGCATCTAATTTAGGAAAAGTTTTTACTGCTGATTCTCTTAAATTTTTATTTTTTTTAATTACATTATTTGCAAGATAACCTATAGCTTTGTCCATTACCCCAGCTTCAGGAACATGCTCTGGATTTGTAAAAGTTTTAAATGATCTAACTAAATATTTACCAATGTTATCAACTTCTAGATTAGACATATCTTTAATTATTTCATCTGCTTCTTTACCCTTAGGTAAAGCTTTTTTCATCTCACTCATTATTTTTTTAATGTCTAATATTAAATCTTTAGTACCCGCTTGAAGTTCTTTAGGTAAATCATTTATTTTTAATTGTCCTTTTACTACTTTATCTGCATCAGCTAAAATATTTTGTACAACTTCTTTAATTTCATCTGCGTAATATTTTTGCATTGGAGAAGAAGTTGTTGATTTATTGTATTCGTTTTCAAATTTTTTAGCTAATTGATAAGCAGTTTTTTCTAACCCTTCATAAGTTCTATCTATTTTTCTAGCTCTAGCTTTTATATATAACTGCACCGCTTCTGATACACCTTCAATGTCTTTTGGAGCTTTACCATAAGATCTAAACCAAGATAGTTTATTGTCTAATGATTTAAGACTTCTGTCTATTATTTTAGGAGAAGTTATAGATTTCAATCTCCATTTTTCAAATGGAGGTAATTGAGTTACAATTTTTCTAGACATACCTGATATAATTGCAGGTGCAATAAGTCTATTAATTGTAAAGCCTGTTGCGTTTTGTATTTCTTTAGATAATTCTTTTGCTACTGGAGCAATTGGATTTTTAATTCCTCTATAATTTTTTAATCCTAATTTAAATCTGTCCGCACCTAATAAATACTCAGCAGGTCTAACCATTATATTATTAATTGTTTTAGCTCCTAATTGAGCCGCTCCAATACCATCAACTAAAACTTTCTTACCCATTTTAATTTGAACTTTATTAGATAGTAAAGGTTTTAATCCAAATTTGTAACCTAGTTGAGTAGCCTTACCAATTAAAGGAAAACCTCCCCCAATCATTGTGCCTTCTAAACCATATTTAATTCTATTTCTAAATTCAGTCCCAGCTTTTTTTCTACCTGACAAACCCTCTGTGCTTTCTGGTTCAAAAAATAAAGATTCTCTTCCAGGTTCTGATGCTAAAAAATCTGTAATTCCTACAATCGTTGCACCTTCAAGTGATCGTGCTGCAACTTGACTTACCTTTCGAGCTTTGCCTCCTTTAACAGAGTTTGCAGCTTTCCATATTTTACCTATTGCAGGTATTCTTCCTACAAGTTTTGTAACAGCTGTACCCGGTACTCCAAATTGTGTAAGGATTGAAGTTACTTCACCCCTCCATGTTTCAGGACGATTGATTAATGTTTCTTCTCTATCCATTGCTTTTTCAAAAGCAGTATACAAATCTGTTCCGGCTATAATATCTGTGCCTGCAAAAAATAATGAACCTACACTGTTTTGAAGATCCGTGACCCCTGATTGAATACCCTTGGCTATCTCATCAAGACCTGAGATGTAATCTTTTTCTTCAGTAATTGTTCTGTCATTGATTTTAAAGGTAGCATTGTATTCGTCATCTCCTGGAAGTTTTGATATAGCTTCCATCGGATCTTTGCCCGTTAACATAGTTTCAACCATTCTTTTACCTGGTTGCAACGTCTGCATTAGACTCATTACATTTTTAGGATTAGATTTTGAAAACCATTTAACAGGTTTCTTAGGTTCAGTGGTGCTGGTTAAGGCTTCTTGAATTTTCATCTTGACTTGTTCAAGATCTAAAGGTTTGGGATCCCTTACTTCTACTTCTATAGCTTCGTCGTCTTTTTTGTCTAAGAGAAATCGTTCGTAGGCAGTTGTGGCCATGTTACGCCTCCGCTGGTAATACTAAGTTAACGCTATATTTTTTATTAAATTGATCTACATCTTGTTGAGTAGAAATCATTGCAAAGTCTTCTAATGCTTCAGCACTGCTTGTCATAAGATTAATAATATCATCTGTAATTTCTTTAGGTAATCTTGCTCTTAACTGATCAAAGCTAATAGGGTTATCATTTTGTGGAGCTACTCTCTCATCAATAGTTTCTTCCATAGCCATGTTGCCTTGAGGAGTTTGCATGTCCATACCTATTTGTTCTTGCATTACATCGCCACCCATATTGTAACCCACTCTTCCACCGGAAGCAAATTGACCTAAGATTTTTTGTATCTCACCAATAACTACAGGATATAATTTTGGATCTTCTGTTCCTGTGTATAAACCTGTACCATCTATTTTATCTTGTTTTACAGCATTCTCAGCTAGACTATTATATAAATTTTGACCTGCACTAGACTTAACAAACAATTCTAATGTTGCAGCAGTGATAGGATTGTTTTTAGAAAGATTGTTTCTAGATGTTTTTAAGACATCTAATTCAATTTCAAGTTTTTGTCTTGCTTCTGGAGTAAGACTTTCATCTGTTAATTGTGATTCAATGTCATATATTTTTGGAATAATTTTTTCTAGTTGTGCTACTTTTTGTAATTCAACAGCCATTTTTGCACCGCCTTCGTTAGCTGCTCCAGCTGCTGCAATATCTATGTTACCTTCTAACATCATTTTAAATAGATCAGCTTCGGATTGAGTCTTACCCATTCTTTGTGCATCTATGTCAGCGTATAATTGTTCTGTTGGACCTTTAGCAGACGTTGCCATTGCAGATAGTAAACCTTGTGTTGGAGATGTTGATGCTAAGTTTAATCCAAACGAAGTTAGAAATCTTGACATGCCTTCACCTTTAGGTCTTTCCGGATAAGGTCTGTAAGATTCTATAACTTCAGGAGTCATCCCTTCTCTAGTGTCTTTTACTATATCTCCCATGTTGTAATTTTGTCTAGAAGATTGTAGACCAGAAGTAATACCAGAGTTCGTTGAACCCCCCATTCTAAACATTGGTCTTTTTAAAGTTCTGTTATTCATACTAACCTTTGTTATTTATAGCGCCGTAAATTCCACCAAGTGTTGATCCAATTGAAATTGCATTTTGTAATGGTGAAGGATTAGGTTCAAATTGTGATTTTGTTGCACCCGGATATCCACCCATCAATCCTGCTACTTGACCTGCGTATCTAGATAGATTTTCTTGAGGTAAGAAAGCAGCTTGTTGGTTAGCTTGTGTTGTTGCAGCTAATTCAGCTTGTGTCTGTGCTTGGTTTGCAGATCCTACTTGACCAAGAGTTGAAACATCTGATCTTTGTAATCCTGGTAACAACTGAGCTAGGCCCTGTTGATTTGAAAATTGTTGTTGTCTTTGTTGTTGAGCTTGACCAAATCCTTGTTGTAACATACCCGCTTGAAGTAAAGCTCTTTCTCTATCTGAACCTAATTGATACTCAGCTTGCATAACGCCTTCTCTACCGCCGCCATAAGCTCCAGCAGTAATAGCAGCATCTCTTTGCCCTGTTCTATTGATAGCTGCGTTTCTGTCAAACTCTGAAAGTGACGCTTCCATAACTTGTGATTGGTAAGGAGACATATACTCTTGAATAGATCCTGCTCCAGTTCCGCCACCGGCTCCTGTTAATGATTGTGCTTCATTTAAAAAAGGTTGGTAACTTCCAACACCTGATCTTGCTAAATTGTAAGCTTCTGTTTGTGCTACGTCTTGGCCTGCAACTTGTGGTGCAAGTCCTGATAAACTTTGTTTTCTAGTTTCAAATGCTCTAGCTGCTTGTTGTCTAGCTGCAAAATCTGCTGCTGATTCTCCCCCTTGTTGAGAGATACCTGCAAGACCCGTTCCTACTGTAGGTACACCTGTTGATGCTACGAGTTGTTTTGAAAGGTCAACACCTATGTCTTCTATAAACTGCGGTGGACGTGTTCTAGTTTCAGTTAATGCCATTATTTTTTCTTTTCTTTATTTTTTTGTTTAATTTTACCAGCAACAGTAGCTGCACCAAGTGTAGCTACAGCACCTGCACCTACTTTTTTAACTATTTTAATTTGTTTGTTTAATTTAATAGTATCTGGATCTCTAACGTTACCACTATATTTATCAGTTCTTTGAGACTGATAAAGTTTATCAGCTTTTTTTGTTTTTCTGTGTGCTGTGTATGCTTTCCCTAAACCTTTTATTGCTGTAACTAGTCCCATTATATTACTTCCTCTAATCGTTGTGATGTTTGAAACATTTCATTAGCACCTTGCATACGTTTTCCTACAGATTCTAATTCTTTCATTTGTGTATACAGCTTTTCTGCACCTAAATCAACATCTCCTTCGCCTGCTCCTCTTACAGCATCTGCTGTAAATACAAACTCATTCTTGCTTAATCTAGCTGGAACGTCATCTTTTTTTTCATACTCTCCGATAGGTACAAACCCGCCATCTTCTCTGTAATCTTTTTCCATACCATTCATGTCTAGTAATTCTTCTGATTCACCTTCCATTATTTCGCCACCCATAGGTCCACCTTCTGCTCTCATTGCTCTTGGTAAATAATCATATGGCTTTTCTCTAATTTTTTTTACATCAATTCCTGTGTTATCAACGTACTTATCTTCATCTTCATCTTCTTCTGTAAACAATGCTCCTGCTGCACTAAGTGCTGGAATAATTACCTCTGGTTTGTTTAAAGCATAAGTTCCGGCTTTTCCTAATAACCCTTTTAAACCTTGAGATTTTAAACCTTGCATAAATGAAGTTCCGCCAAGTCCACCGGACAATCCATAACCTCCTAAACCTATTAAAGCTGCTTTACCTAAAGGACTTTTAAATACTTTTTTAATTTTTTTAAATATACTTCCTAAACCATAGGCACGTCTACCATCGTCACCCATACTTCCACCGTAAGCTTTGCCCACTCTTCCACCATCAGCTCTAAATGCTAGACCTAATTGGAACGGTTCTTCTTCCTCTGCTTCTTCTTCACTATCATCTCGTGTTGTAGGAATAAATTGTTGGTCGTTACCTGAGTCTCTAAAGTTTCCTATAAGACTGTTATCCTCTCCATATTCAAAACCTTCAGTTGGATTACCGTAAGCGTCTGTTTTACCAGCCATTCTATTTGACATATACTTATCATATTCTTCTTCAAAATCTTCTTCATCATAACCTAATCCAGGAATCTTTCCTGCTCTTATAACATTTTCATAAAAAAATTTTCTATTAGGTGAATTATTAAATTTTGCTGCAGCTTGCATCCATGATGGCATGTATTTAGGAAGTTCTGGTTTTGTTTCTAGAAAAGTTTGTCCTCTTGTTTCCCTATCATTTAAATCTCCCTGAAAACCAATATCTATTGTTTCTCCACCTGGCCCGTAAAAAATAGTAGAGTCCATTTGATTACCATCTTGTCTACCTAATGTACCTGTTGCTTTTTTAGTATTGTAAGTTTGTTGTGCACTACTCCTATCGTCATTGCTTGCAGAACCAGTATTATTTTGAGAACCACCTCCTTGACCACCTGTATCTCCCGGACCCGGTGTATTGCTACCAGTACTTCCACTATAAGCACCTGAACTTCTAGCTTCATCTCCGTAATCTGAACCACGATAACCTGGACGTTTACCGTCTTTACTTGGTTTAACTAATTGCATAACTCCACCGTCAGCAGCCATGGTCCGTGGTTCTTGCATCATGTCTTGAGGTTGAGAGCTCATGTTATTATAAATTTCTCTTGCTTTGATTGAAGCTGCTTCAGGATCCATGCCATCAGCTATTAACTCAAAGTAAATTTCTTCTAAAGTTCCTTCTTGGCCTGACTCCATAGAAGCCATTTTCATGATCCCTGATCCTTGGTCCGGGTTCATATCTCCTTCGTACTTGATGCTTGGAGCACCAGCCGTTAGTTCTGTTTCTTCTATAATATCTGTAATTGCCATGTTCTTTAAAATACCTTATTTTTGTTTAATTTACAACTCCGAACCTGCACCAAAATTAATTTCTTCTACAGTTACCTTAACATCTCTACGAACATGTTCAGGTTTAGTGTCAGTATTAACGTTCTGTACGTCAGCTAATGCTTCTGCATCAGACATGTACTCTTGTCCTGTTTGTGTATTAGTCAAAGTTACTTCACATTTAGGGGTAATAACTGTAACACTTTTACCGTTAATTATCTCTTGTCTTTTACTTGCTTCTGTCTCTATAAATGGCATTATTTATCCTCTCTGTTAATTTCTAATATTGATGCTACTGCAAACAATCTATTTGCATCTGCAGCGGTTACTTGTAATACTTCCCCTTCTAACATAATCAAGGGTTCTGTTAATAATTGTTTACTTTCATTAGCTGCAATTGCTTCTACATTAAATAAAGTAAATTTAGCAGCACTTGCTGCCGGATCACCATCAAACAAATCTACAGTAATGGTAGTAGCACTTCCGTTATCACTACTAACTAGAATAGCTTTTACAATAGCTCTAGAGTTTGAAGGTACAGTATACAAAGTTGTAACTGCATTAGTTGTTAAATCTTTTTTAGAATTTAAATATATATTTGCCATGTTATCCTAATCCAAACCAAGTGTATCGTTCTGAATCTTCTTTTAATTGTGTTAAAAATGTAGAGTTTAACTGTTCAACAATAGAAGTTAATGATCTATTTATTTGTCTTTGGTTATCCTCACTATATTCTTTTTTAGGTTCGGGTAATCTTACTACAACTCTTGTCATTATCTTTTACCATCCGGTTGTAAATCAATTAAGAATGTTCCAAATCTCCATTTTTCTCCAGCCCCTGTATTTTCTATTTTTAAATTTGCATACCTTCCTCTTGCTCTAGTATCTTCTTTAGTTGTAGAAGATGTAATTGTAAAAGGACTTAATGTACTTTCTTCAATAGTTGCAGAAGGGTAATCTTTTAAACCTATTGTAACGTTTGCATTTCCTGTTAATGTTTTAAAATCTGGCACGAATCTTCTCATGGCTAAAAATGTTTCTGGTTGTTCTTGTTGTAAAGCAATATCATAAGATTGTAAAGTTGAAGTTAAAGCCGTAGTTGAACCATCAGGATTAATCTGATCAGTACCTACTTCGTGTTCAAATAATGTAGTTCTACCTAATCCATCTTCACCAATAACGTTAGGGAAAGTACCATTAGCTGTAGAATTATAACTAGAAGCATAAGGTTTTGGATAAATTAAAGAATCAATCCATGCTGTTCTAATTGAATTTGTATTAACTCCTGTATACCAATTGCCCATTGGAACTCTTTGAGATTCACCATAGTTAAATACAACATACCTATCGTTAAAATTTGAATTAGAAGTAGGGTACCACCAAGTTACTTCTGTAAATAAATTATTTATCCCTGCACAAATCTGTTGACCTTTAGTTGTATCACAATCGCCAAATACATAATCTTCAACAGAGCAAGCTAACGAGTTAACCGTACCATCAAAAGAAAAGAAACCATTGTTAGACATCCAATAAGCAACACCATCAATTTCAACAGCAGCGTTTTTACCAATCAATCCACAGTTAGTACCTACTTGTTCAAATCCAAATGTAAAAGGTGCTCCTACAAATTTCATTGTATACAATGCGTTGTCAGTCCAAACTAAAATATTTTCTTTGGCAATAATACTTCCTACAATTTTAGTACCATCTTGTAATCTTTGTGAACCGGCACTGTTAGTTGCTTTAATTGTATAAGCATTAATAGCTTCTTGATCTGAAAATCTTACAAACATATCATCTTGAGTTGTGGGATCTCCTATATCATTTTCTGTTCCAAAGTGAATTAAGTGACGTGTTGTGGGTGATATTAAAGTTAATCTTGAAGCAGTTGGATTACCCTCTGTTGTAGTAATAGCTGTTTCAAATCCAGATGTTGTAGTAGACGCTCTTGTTGTAAACCTTGCAGCAATACCTGAGTTCCAAGTAAACGTTTTACCATTAGAAATAGTTGCAACAAGTACTTGACCAAAATTACTTAAAGACCAAAGCCCTGATTCTAGAGTAACAGTTGATGCTTCTACAGCTGAACCCCATCCAGAATAATCTGATGCGTCTGTAACCACTGCTCCTGAACTGTGTGCTGCTGCTGTTGTACCCTTGGCCCCACGTGTAGCTCCAGTAAAAGTATTTGTACCTTTACCTGAATATGTAATAAGTTCACTTCCAATAGCAACAGTTCCTGCTGTTGGAAAACCTGTGTTAGATGTAACAGGAATAGTTGTTACACTATCATTAATTCCAGAAGATAAAGTATTAGCTAGAGCTCCTGATACAGGACCTCCATATTGAGAAATACCAAAACCATAACCATAAGTTTGTTGTGCTGGACCCACTGATTGATAAGGTTCTACGATCATAGCACCGCCAGTTGACACTGCTCCAGTTGCTTGGTTTAAAGAATCAATTGTAAATGTAGTGTTAGTGGGTACTGTTAAAACTTGAAATAGTTTGTCTTCAAAATCAGAAGCAGAAAGTCCTGTACCACTAGGTAAGGTTACAGAGTTTAATAAAATTATATCTCCAACTTCTAAACCATGTGCTGATGTAGTTGTAATAGTACAAGTTTTATTTGAAGTACTATTTGTGGCTAATGTAGATGATGTAAATGTGGTTTGAACTCCAGCATTATTGCTACGAAAAGGAGTTATATCAAAAAGTTGTCCTTCAAAATAAAGAAGTAAAAATTTATCAGTTCCTATTGCAACATAACGGTTACCTTCTAGATCAACAAAGGAATGCATTTTTCTAGAAACACCTACAATTGTATCTAAAGTAAGTGAAGACCACCCTCCGACTTTTTCAGGAAGACCATATCTAAATCTTATGTTATCCGATTCTACCCAACGTCCAACTGCACCAACAGCTGTATCTTGTTTGTTTACACCGGGTAAAAATTTAATGGAAGTAAGAGCCATGATCCGTGCTCCTTACGCTGTGTTCGTTTTATACGCCCAGCCTCTTGTAGAGTCTACAAAAACCAAAGTAATAGCTTGACCATTTGTACTTAAAGTTAAATTACTTGTGCCAGAGTTAATAGGTTTGTTGTTCCTGTTAATAATACAGTTGTTAGATCCAAAAGTTCCTCTAGCATCTATAATTGTAACTTCATCTCCTGTAGCTGGAGCAGCAGGTAAAACTATTGTAATAGGGTTAGAAGTAGTATTTGCTAAAATTTGATTTCCTGCAACTGTTGTGTAGGATGAATTAGAATCTGTAATTGTTGCATAACCTTTTTCTATAAGAGTTGTAGTAGTTTGAGCTCCATCAGAAACACACATTAATGTTGATCCAGGAGGCACAGGTTGTGCTGTTCCACTTGCTGTTTTTACATCTAATGTTCTATTTGATGTTCCTCTAACCGTAGCATCTTCAATAAACCATAGTCTAGTAACTCCACTTCCACTAGGCATTGTTAATATTCTGTTAGCTGAAAGAGTTCCCGTTAGTTTTAAAAATATATTTTTACCATTAGACTCAGCACCATCAGTTAG